>ERZ1039804.974-NODE-974-length-17176-cov-22.823375_pt1 | contig 17176 bp, 24 predicted proteins | sample MGYA00383089_ERZ1039804 | MGnify/ENA primary metagenome ERZ1039804 (study PRJEB29581, sample SAMEA5548359) | metagenome | biome: marine; feature: coastal; material: water | depth 1 m | study: Short-term variability in the microbial, nano- and picoplankton...
TTATATTAAAACCTAAGTAAGTTGTATTATTAAATTTAACTCTTTTATATTTTAGCAGTTTACTTTTGTAGTGATTTGTTTTAAGATTTTTTAAATTTGACATTGTATTTATATTTTTTAATTACACTTATATTATCACATTATATATATATTTGTTGTGTACTTTTATATTAAATATATAAAATGTCACATTTTGAAAATATTGCACTATATTATAATGTATATAAACAATAACTTAAAAGATCTTAAACATTACCATCATATTATTAATAAACATTAAGAAACATTGTTAATATAATAATACAAAGTAAATACTATAAAATATTAATATATATTATTGTTATATGTATGTATAATCCAATAGATCTATGTATATAATGCAATAAAATGTAGTAATCATCACTATATATGTGACAGAGTCTGTATAACTCTGATAATAATGCAACATATTGTGTATAAAATCAATGGCATTGTCATATTAATAGTAAAATGCTACAATGATCACTAAATTAGTAACAAAACTATGTGTTTATTATCAATATGGGGGTATTTTATATATTGACTTTCCTATAGGCTTGGTTATCAAATACATATATGCAATACAAAACATACATATACGAACATTAATTAAATCAAATGCAATGAGCAAAGATTATTACCACATTAAAGCTAATGGTATCCGTAACGAGCTTAAGGAGATACGTAAGGCTGTGGACAAACTAACAGCTGCTATTATAATGATGGCGCAAACGAACAAACACAATGAAGTTTACAATGATGATAGCGCTTGCTGTGCTGATGACGAGCTGTGCAAGTGTAAAGACAAAAAAGAATAAGTTTAAAGAGTTAACACAAGATATGTGTATAGATACGCCAGAGGAAGCAAGGCTGGCTCAGATTCTATACATCGAAATAATGCATAATTAGTATGGCTAAAACAAGAAGAAGATCAAGCAGAAGGCGCTCGGGTTCAAATAAGGACTCGTGTTATTATAGTGTAAAGGCTAGGTATGATGTTTTTCCATCGGCCTATGCGTCTGGTGCTATTGCTAAGTGCAGAAAGAATAAAGGTAAAAAGAAATGAGTAGGACTAAGGTAAAGCAGAATTTAATAGATGCATCGTTCGGTAATATACTAGAGCAGATTGTATATAGAGCTGATGGTAGAACTATAACTACTAGCCAGGGCAATATAACCGTGCCTACGGCTGCTTCCCAAACTTCTACTACATCTCATACACTTATATCAGGAAGTAATATAGACTATGTACCACCTACGGGCGCCACAGGGGTATATTATGAATTTGCTTTACAAGGACACCATGTAGACGCAAACCCTTTATATCATCTTAAAGTACAAGTGGACAACTCTAGCGGGACGTTAATAGATGTTACAAATTCTCGTAGGAGCTACTATTCCCCAGACTTAAGAGACTTCAGACTTAATATTGAAGCTTATATAAGAATAAATGGCACAGAGGATGTAGCTAACGAACAGGTTGGTACCTGGACTTCAGCTAGAACTATACAGGCTACTATGCGTAGCTACTCTTCGAGTTTTGATTTTGGAGTTAACAAAGTGTACCATTGGGACGGTACTAACACGGGAATCCCAAACTTTCCTCCTTTAATTAAAATAACGGCATACTCATAAAATAAAAAAGAAAATATGAAAAACGGAATAGGACCACAAAGTTTAGGAGCCTCGGGTATGAACCCTAAAAGCACACCCTGCGGGCATCCAGTAACTTCACCTATGAAAAAGCTGGAAGATCTTTCAGGTGATGGTAAAGTTACACAAAAAGATGTACTTATAGGAAGAGGCGTTATAGACGCAGAAGGGGATAACCCAAACAACTCAGGCACGCCTTTGTACTTTCAAGATGACCTAGCTGCAATACAAGGAGCGGTTAGCACTTTAGAAAAACATAATATGACCGGCGGTGGCGGAGGTACAGCGGCACCAATTCAACCAACGGCCCCAGCTGCACCGCAATCGCAGCCAGCGGCACCTGAAGGGGGCAGAGCATTTGGAGGAGTTTTTGGAAAAATTAGACAGCTAAGAGGGGCAGGTAGAATTACATGAAAAGAGTTAAAGCACCCGCGGGGTTTCACTGGATGAAGTCTGGTAAACAATATAAATTAATGAAGCATACGGGTAAATTTGTAAAGCACCCCGGGGCTTCTGTATATGCTAGCTTTCCTGTACAAACAAAACATAAGAGTGGCGGTAAGAAAAACTAAAAAAGGTTTAGCGCTTAAAAGATGGTTTAAAGAAAAGTGGACCGACGAAAAAGGTAATGCTTGTGGCTCCACTAAAAACAAACGTACTAAGAAGTGCCGACCTTCAAAACGTGTATCCGGTAAAACCGTTAAGACCTGGAGTGAAATGTCACCCTCGGAAAAGAAACGGGCAGTAGCCGAGAAAAAACGCGTAGGGATGGGTAGGAAAACATCTCAGATACGCAGAAAATCAACCAAAAGAAAAAAAAGGAAGTGAAATTACCAAAAAACGGAGTAGCAAGAGAAATACGCCATTATATAGGCAGCCTATTTATATTCCTTTTAATTATATCTATCGTATTTATATTAATGCGATACCCAGTACTAGAAACAAACAAAGAAGTTGTTATGATGCTTATAGGAACCCTAGCCGCATCAATAGGACTTGTCGTTAGTACAATCACGGGCGCTAAGCCAGATGACGTTAACGCTCTTAAAAATGACATTGAAAAGAAACAACTCCAAATAGATTCGCTTACTAAAGGTAAAGATGATCTAGAACAAATGGTGATAAACCTACAAAAACAAATGTTAGATAATCAAGATGATGTTATGGACAAAATTGTTCTAAAAGCAGCACTTGATTTTGACGATAGAAATAAAGCTTTAAGTGTACTACAGCGTTGTAGTTGCGGTAAAGATAAATGTGATTGTGAATAATGAGTCAGAAATTAACCCTTAAAGCCCGAGCGGCTAAGGCTAAACGAGATTTGCGTTATGCAAACTCACCAGCTCGCAAGAAGAAAAGAGCAGACAGCCAAAAGAAACGTAGAGCCGCTAAGAAGGCGGGTAGATCTCTGGCCGGTAAAGACTACGATCACAAAGATAGTAAATTTAAAACAGTAAAAAAGAACCGCGGGAACGACGGTTTAGGAACAAAAAAAGAAACTAAAACAAAACGTAAATATTAAAATTATGAACACACCATTTAAAATGCGCCGGCAAGGAGGCGAAGCTAATAGAGCTTCAGAAGTTTCTCCAAATTCTTATTCCATAAATCAAGAAAAAACCATGGCTACTATGGGCATGAAAGATAGCGGTATAAATTATGGAACGCCTATGAATACTGGAAAGAAAAAACCAGGTGACGATGACTTTGATTATACTCCGTCCACGCCAGGAGCAGGTGTTACGGTAACTGCTGATTCTTACAATACCCTAGAAAAAAAAATAATAAAAGCCGCTAAAGACGATCCATCATCAAATAGAGCAAGTTCGTCCGCCAGTCTTAGACAAACATCTAGAGGCAACACGCAAACAAGCGGAATGACCCAAGCTGAAAGAGACAAAGTGGAACAAAAAGTATCCGGAATCCAAAGCGCTAGCAGTAGGTCTGGAGCAGTCCAAACATACGAAAGGCTAAAAAATCTTCGTAAAGAAAGACGTAATGCCTCCTAAAAAAAGACGTAAGCCGCCTGCTCCCTCTAAAAAGAAGTCGCTAGGTTATTACGCTAAAGTAAATAAAAAAGGTGGCACAGGCAAGAAAGCCGGTGGTGGAATGACAGCCAGAGGTGTAAGAAAGTATCGTAAAGATAACCCTGGTAGTAAACTTAAAACAGCAGTTACAACTCCTCCCTCTAAACTAAAGAAAGGAAGTAAAGCTGCAAAACGTAGAAAGTCGTTCTGCGCTAGATCTAAAAGCTGGACCTCAGAAAGGGGCAGAGCTGCAAGACGAAAGTGGAATTGTTAATATAATCATATAAATTAAATCAAATCAAATGGCACAATTCGGTGGGCCTAAGCTTGTCAAAAAAATGTATTTTGACGGTGAGGCCAAAGAAAAACTAATTAAAGGAATAAATAAGATAGCAAATGCCGTTGGCTCAACATTAGGAGCCAGCGGTAAAACTGTTATTATAGAAGATGACTTCGGAGGTCCACAAGTAACAAAGGACGGCGTTACTGTAGCAAATAGTATTTTACTACAGAACCCAATAGAAAACCTTGCGGTGTCTATGATGAAGCAAGCTGCGCAGAAAACAGCATCAGTAGCCGGGGACGGTACTACAACTTCTATAGTTCTTACTAAAGCTATCATTGATAATTACTACCTAAACAAAGGTAATGATTTTTCTTTTAGAGATATTAGAAAAGGTATTGAGTTATACAAAGAACATATTATTAGTATACTTGATAGTAAAGCAATACCTGTAGAAGAAGAAAAGTTACAACAAGTATCTACTATATCTGCTAATAACGATGTAGAGTTGGGTAATATTATTGCAGATGCATTTATTGCAGCTGGTGACAATGGGGTGGTTACAATGGAAACATCTCCTACCAGCGATACTTATATAGATGCAGTACAGGGTACTAAATTCGCTTCGGTAAGCAAAAGCCCCCACTATCATACGAATAGTGAAAAAGAAGTAACGGAACTAGACAATCCGCTTATCTTCCTCAGTGTTTCGGATATTCCAAACATGAGAAAGATACAAGACATTCTGGAGTATGCGATTCAGTCCAATCGCTCAATTCTCCTTGTTGCCCCCTTAGAGTCGCAACCGCTAGCGGCTTTAGCAATGAATAAAGTTAAGGGCAACATTAAGGTCAACGTTGTAGACCCTCCTAGTTTTGGACTGAAGAGAAAAGATATACTGGAGGATTTAGCGTTGCTTGTCGGTGCGAAGGTGTTTGATGAGACACTGGGTGATTCTATTGATGCAATCACCCCTGACATGTTAGGGTCGGCTGATAAAGCCATTTCAGATAAAGACGGTACTGTACTTATGGTTGAAGATAAACCAGAAGAAGTGCAAGAAAGAATTGAGTATTTAAAATCTGTTCTTGAAAAAGAAGATCATCATGTGATGACAAAACATTTAAATGATCGATTAGCTTTACTATCAGGAGGTGTATCTGTAATATATGTAGGTGCAGACACTGAGGTAGAGTTAAAGGAAAAACAAGACAGAGTAGATGATGCTATACACGCAGTCCGTGCAGCAAAGAAAGAAGGCATACTACCAGGCGGTGGTTCAGCTTTAGCTTTTGCCGCAACACAAGACTGGGAAATGAAGTTAACAGGAGGTATGTTTGCAGGTGTAGAAATACTTCAAAAAGCCTTAGCGGCACCATTTACCAAAATACTTAGCAATGCTGGGCTGGATCCAGCTTCCTATAATTTAAATAACTGGGGAGAAGGAGTCGATGTTACTTGTGGTTGTATTAAACCCATGATTGACACTGGTATTGTAGATCCACTATTAGTTACTAAAACAGCGTTGAATAACGCCGTGTCTGTAGCTACTACTATTCTTTCAACTGATTGTGTAATTTCAAATGTTAGAGAAGAATGATAGCAATAGGTAATTACATAATAATTAAAGACGTAGCTGAGAATATTAAAAAAACAGCTGGTGGATTAGAACTTACGGAAAAGCATGAAGAAGTACGCTACCGAAAAGGTATTGTAATATCATCTGGACCAGAAGCGGTAAAAGAAAAACAAAAAATATTATATGATAAAATCTCAGGCCACGACGTAGAATATAATAACGAAATATATAAAGTTATTTCTCTGCGGGACATCGTTGCTATTCTATAATGGACAGATCTGATTTCATTGAAAGAGGAGAGTTAAAAGTAGATTTTTTAAAAAATTATAGATTAGTATCTCGTTGGGCCTGTGTTAATAATAATTTAGGTGTAGCAGACTTAGAGCTGCTATTTTATCTAGACCCTATAGTGTACTTTACAATTGACGACTTTAAAGATGGAACTCTATATTATTCTTGGGATAAAACAAGATTTTATAGATTACAAAAAGAAGGTTGGATTGAAAAAGTACACATGGGTAAAGGTAGAATAGGAGATCATAATAAATACAAAGTTAGCTACAAAGGAAAACATCTTATAAACAGAATATATAAGATACTTATAGGCGAAGAAAATTTGCCTGAATCTACTAAGCGTAATAAAATCATGAAACGTGAGCGCTATATAGACAAGGTATATAGCCAAGCAATTAAAAAATTTAACAAACAAAAAAAATAAAAAATGGGATTTTTAGCTATAACTCCTTCTGTTAATGGTACCACTGGTGAAGTTACTTACACATCTGCAGTTCCTGCAGATGGCGTATCTATAACTGGTGTAGTATTAAGAGAATTTATGACAAACGGCCCTACTAAAAATGCTAACGGTACTTACAATACTACGGTTGGCGATTTAGTATATGATGTAAAAGTTAGGCCAAATAGTGTTACAGCAACTATTACTGTAACAAGCGGTGGAAGTGATTATCAAATAATCATGTTTAAAACACCCGAAGGAATTCAACAATCATATAAATTTGCTACAGGCGACACTATAAAAGTAAATGGTGTTGTGGCTGCATTAATAACTGACGCATAAAATAAACAACATGGAAGGATTAAATTTATACAAAGGACTACCTGGTATTCAAGTTAAATCTGATAAAACGTCAGATTATAACTGCATGAAGCCAGTAACTAAAAGAATAAAAGAAAGCAAAGGCGGAACTCAATTAAAGAATAAATAATGGCTAGAATCAGTACATATACCATAGACTCTACTGTCGAAGGAAGCGATAAGCTTTTGGGTACTGATGCCAATTCTTCATCCGCATTAGCAACTAAAAATTATACAATAGATAGTCTAAAGACTTACATAATCGGAGACGGGAATACTGTAAATAACATTCCCGACTCTGTGCCTTTAGGCTTCTTTCTTTCAGTAAACAGAGAAGGAACGGCATATGAAAAAGCGCTTGTAAGAACTCTTAAAAGTTCTTTGCTTACAAATGTCGTACTAAAAAGTTCAACGGTAAATACCGGAACTGATATATATTTAAATACACTTGGCACAGGTCAAGTCTTTTTAATTATAAGAGATTACAATGATGGGCAGTTTGTTTTAGATTACGATCTAAATGATTTTGCAACAAACAGCGCCACTTTCACGGGCGTTTTAGGAGGTGTTACTTATACAGGTACAGTTACATCTTACAACTCACCTACTTTTACGTCTGCATCACCTGCAGCTAATGATAGCAAATATACTGTTAACGGAACAAATAAATATACCGACTGGTGTTTTAATGTAACACTAAACGAAACATATACAGGCGGCCAAGTAGCCTTTACGGAATTTACGTTTTCTACAGGCGCACAACGAATTGAAACTCAAGCAATTGGTAGTTTAAAAATTACAAGAGATCTAATTGTAGACAAAGGGGATGTTACTATAGGTACGGCTAGCCCAGATACGGATCCAAGAAATCTTAACATGCATGGTGCTATAAAAATGGAAGACGCGGAGTCTACCATTGTTTTTGGTTCTAACGCTGTTACACTAGGGACCGATGGATCAAACTTATTAGTTTCGGGCACTGGGTCTAATATAATATCTAACTCAACTAGATTCACTCAAGATTTAGTAGTAGATTCTAATACCGCTGCAAATGATGGCCGTACAATTATGGGCCAAAATACTGTTACAGCAATTGCAACAGACGGTACAAGAGCTGTATTATCTGCTTCTGGTATATCTTTGCAAAACTCAAGTGGCACGCCTACAGGTGCGCAAATTGCTGCAGTAGCTGGAAACCCATCAGATTTATCAGGATTAACCAATCAAGGCACACTTACCAAGCTACAGGTTGCGTCTAATTACTTTACGCTTCCAGAATTAAACTCTGGTGTAGCGGCCATACTTCCGGGGCTTTCAGAAACTCTGTCTGGGCCCACCGGGGCTATTACAATGGGTAGAATGTTTTACGGCATAAGACAAAGTAACGGGGCTTTATTTCAGGCGGCTACTTCGCCTGCATCAGTAGCGGGAGTTTCCATAACATCTGGTTCTACATCTGTAACAACAAGCGCATCTAACTTTGCTAGCGTAAATACGCTATTTGGTGCTATACCAAGTAATCAATCTTTATATTTTGTAGAATCAACTTATACAGCAGCTTTTCCAGCTCAAGGACAACTTATAGATGATACATCTGTAAACGTATATCAAATAATATCTACAAATGATACGAATGATAGTTTTACATTTGGCAAACAAGGTAGTGGTGTTATTACACTCAATACTACTGAATTTAATGTCAATTCTGAAATATTTAAGTTAAATGATATTCCGCAGGCTAGCAAAGCAAATTATTTATATTTTGATCCCTCTACAAAAGCGGTATCACATAACCCCCTGAACGTACTAGCTTCCGCTAATGGAGCAAACTACGATTTTGGTGGAAACAATAACGTACCTGCAACTTCTATAGATTTTAATAATTTAATAGTTTCAGCTGCTGGTTTAAACGGTGCAGTTGTTTTAAAACAAGGCTATGAATACGGGGGCGCTTTAACAGATAACGCAACGGCGGTTGCATGGAAGTACTATATATTGAGTAATATAGCTGCTGATAAAGTTTTAACTCTACCGGCAGGCATTGCGGGGGATAGCGTTAAATTTACTAATCTTTCTGCATTTGATGCTAATGGGGCGTATACCCAATCATCGTTTGTATGGACAATAAACCCTAACGGGTCAGAAAAAATAATGAGAACTACCTCTTTGGTATTAGATGAGCAAACCTCATCTTTTGAACTGTTTTACACAGATGCTGCCAATGGTTGGGTAATAAACGGAATAAGCTAATGGGACTACAAATAGATTTACCAAGTGCTGGTCTTCTAGGAATATCCAGCGCATCAGGCGGTGTTATAACAAATAATACAACTGCGGTACAAAATGGTATATATGTGGTTACGGGTTCAACTAGTTTAACGCTAACTCTTCCATCTAGTATGGAACAAGGAGGAACTGTGCTGCTTAAAAATTTAGGCACAGGGACGGTAACAATTGCTTCAGCTTTAATTGAAGCATCAAATCAATCAATAACAGTAAACAATAACCAAGCTGTGAGACTAGTTTATCTTAATAGTACAGTAGGTTATCTAATAACATAGATTATGGCAGATATAAATACTTTTTATCCACCAGCTAGATTAGCTAATGCAGTAGACGATCAAAACTCTGCTAGTGATTCTTTAATATGGACCGGTACTGCAGCGCAATATGCAGCAATAGGTTCTAAAGATGCTAATACACTTTATTTTGTAACCTCTTAAGATGCCACTATATAAAGGAACAACGGAGATAGCCGGAAGTAAACTTTACAAAGGTACTACTGAGATTGAAAACGTATACAAAGGCACCGCACAAATATATCAGAATTCTTTTGATTTGCATTTCCTATTAGTGGGAGGTGGAGGTGGTGGCGGTGCTATGGGAATTGGAAATTTTGGAACCAGTGTTCCTAACGGTAGTGACGACATATACGGCGCCGGTGGTGGTGGTGGTGGCGGTGTTAGAACTTCTTACACTGCAGCCTCTCCTTATAACAACAGAAGTTATTTAGGCGTTGCGCTAAACAATGGTGGCAATGCAACTTTAGATACACCAATCTCTACGTCTCTTAATGTAGCGTATGCTATAATAATTGGAGATGGAGGTGCCGCCGGATCAAATGGTGGTCAAAGCAAAATACAGCAGGGCGGAACAGACCTTATAGCTGTAAACGGTGGAGGTACCGGTGGTAATAATAGGAACTATTCCAACTCTGGAGCGTCTGGTGGTGGTGGTGGTGGCGGCGGTAATACCGGAGGTGGAGGCTCTGGCGGCACATATGCTTTTAGCGGTTACTCTGGAGGAGGTTCAAACTACCAGTATTATGGTGGTCTAGGTGGCGGTGGCGGTGGTGCCGCTGTGCAAAGAGGCTCTATTTCTGTGGCGCAAACAAGAAAAACTGCTTTTGGAAGTTACATAAAAGGAAATTCATCAATAATATATGTAGCAAATGGAGGTGGAGGTGGTTATGGTGGCTTTGGAAATAATCCAACAAACTATTTAGGAGAAGGTGGAAAAGGAGGTCACGCTTGGGATAATCCTACTTATAATAATGATTATCAATCTTCTGTTGCCGGAAGTCCTGGCGGAGCTATATTAAGGTTTCCCAATAATATAAATTATACAGCAACAGGATCTCCAACCGAAACAACCGATGGTAATTTTAAAATATTGCAATGGCCAAGAACAGCCGGAACGTACACAATAACGTTTACATAAAAAATAAAAAATGGCAAATTTAACAACAAGAATAGGTGGTCAACATTATTACAAAGCTGCCACTGGAAATAATGAAAGCCTACTAAACTTTTGGAAAGGTACTCAAGCACAATATGATGCTGAAAAGCAAACTAGCGCTACGACAAGTGGCAACCCATCCGGGGCCTCTACAGTTACCTTTACGGTAACGTCTTCAAGTATATTTACACCTGGTGCTACAGTATTTGTAACAGGAACTAGTGGTAATACAACAAGAACAGAAGGTGCTGTTACAGCCGTGCCATCAGGCACAACTGTAACTGTAAGCTTCACACCTGCATATACATCAGCAGCAGCTTCAGGTTATCAAATAGATATTTACGACCCTAATACATTTTACATTATAACAGCTTAGTATGCCTTCTAATATTGAACACGCAAACATATCAGCTATAAAGCTAGGTACTGTGGACGTTACGGCAGGCTATATTGGGAATGAACAAGTGTATCCTAATACCAGAGAAATACAAAGTGCAGCTTTTACAAACACTTCTACGTTGTCAAATAGTGGGGGTTCAAGATTATTTAGAGTAACAGGAGAGACAGGAGCTACTTATGATTTAACAGGTAGTGGCGCGGGGAGCTATATACTTCCTACATCCCCCTACGATCACACTATTTCTGTAGGTGCTAATAATGCTTGCGGCGCGAGCGGAAGAACAATTACTACTACACTTACTCCAACCGGATCAACGGGACTTCAAGGCGGAGGCAGTTCTTTTGCTAGTAGTTTTTCTCAGCAAGGCGGGCCATCTATGAACAATGTTAATGCAACAGCTAGCATATCCGCTACAAATACTAACAGGGTTACTACAACCGTGGGAGGATCATTATACTGGGCAGCGGGCTCATCATGGACTATATCCTATAGCTCAACTAGTTCAATACAAACTAGTGTTTATCTAAGCGCTTTTGGAAGTGGAAATTGGAGTGCAAGTCAGTCTATTAACGGATCAAATGTTAGCGGTACTATTACATGGACAATGACCTCAGCCCAGCTTAGCACGGTAATTTTTACACTTTATATGAGACCAGACACCTCTAATCCTACTAGTCCGCCTTGTGATTATCATCCTAATAGTCCGGTAAGCACAGGTTACTTATACCCGTAATAAATGGCAAGAATACAACAATATAAAACAGATACCACCATCACTGGTGGCGATAAACTAGTAGGCAATGATGCGGCAGATAACTCTACTAAGTTATTTCAAATAAGCGATATTGGTCTGCATTTTGCTAAGCAAGGGAATGGCACTGGTTACCAATATACTTATGGTGGTAAATATACAGATACTTCTGTAGACGCTGGATCGGTAGAATATTTAGTTGATCCAACGGCACCTTCACAATTTGGCTGGGTTAATATACAAAAAATAGCTTTTTCAAATACAATACAAAACGGAACAGACGTTTCTGGTATTTATGCTTTATTTACAAACCAAGTAATAAAAGTAACTGATTTAGTCGGAGATGGGGTCAATAGTTATGCTATTTACAAAGTTACAAACATTGAAGATACGACAGGAGGTAAGTTAATATCTGTTACGTTGTTGACAGCTTCAGGTACACCCACGGAGGCTAATGTAGTTGTAGCATTTTCAGGCATAGTAAGAGCTGAAGATATTGATGCGCTTACAAGCTCTGATGTAGTTAATAATTTATTATCTACAGATGGCACAAAAGTTTTATCGGCAAATCAAGGAAATGTTCTTAAAGGACTAATTGATGCTATAAACTTAATATTACAATCAAACGATGCTTCTTTAGATACACTACAAGAAGTTGTAGATTACATAAAAGCAAATAATGCTTCTATAGCTAGCCTTAACACAACCATGGCTACTAAAGAAGACAAAGTTGCGGGCAAAGGTTTATCAACTGAAGATTTTACTTCATCACTTTTAGCTAAGTTAAATAGTATAGCTACAAATGCAGAAGTTAATGTACAGTCAAATTGGAATGAAGCGAATAATACAAATGACGCATTCATACAGAATAAACCCGCTATTACATCTCCTTCTACCACGCTTACAGTTTCAGGTACAACAAATGAAGTTGAAGTTACAGGTGGAGCACAAGACCTATCAGCTAATAGAACATGGACTGTAGGCCTGCCTAATGATGTTACCATCGCAAGCGATCTTACGGTAGGTGATTCTATTCAACTATCTAATGCTCAAAGTTCTACACCAACTTTTGACAACGGTATATATTTTAGTACTGAAAGTGGTAACGATACTTTACATTTTAAATACGATGATAAAGATTTAAGTATTGATTATTTAACAGAAGTATTATCAACCGGTATATTAAACGGTGGTGAACTATCTGTTGCCAACGGTACACAATTTACTATTGCTGCAGGTGATGGTATAATAAACGATATAAATAAAGCGAGTGGTTCTGATCCTCACCCAGAAATTAAAAAGATTTCTTGGGCTCAGCAAACTATTACAGTATCTAATTTAGACTCCGGTAATACACAGCAGCTTAACTCTTGGATATATGTAGATGTTAACGGGGCTGTACAACAGCAAGCAACTGCATTTACAGATGCCCAAAAAAGAAACAATATAACAATAGGAAGTGCTATACACACTGAAGGTGTGCTTAAGTTTGTAAAAACATTTCCTATAACAGCTTACGACAATACAAGTCAGATAAACGAGTTTGCTAATATATTTGGCCCTCTTAAAAAATCAGGGCATAAAGTAACTGCAAATGGCGCTAATTTATCTATAAATAGAGCAGCGGGTGTTGCTTTTGCTTTAGGCAGAAACTATATTACCGATCCAGAAAACCCATCTACTGTTTCAGACTCTGCTAAAACGCAGTGTGTTATACATAGGTATTACAGAAACAACTCAGGTGGTTTTGTTTTAGACGACGGACCTAGCGGTAATGGTTACACTGTATTAGACCCAACAAAATATGATAATGGATCGGGTACATTACAGAATGTAACTAGTACTAAATTTGCGGCACAAAGATTATTTTATTTTCCAGGTACACCTAATATTATTGTGTCTTATTATGGACATAATGTATATGATACACTAATTGATGCTGAAAAAGAATATATACTTGAAGACTTTTTAGAAGCAGAAAACACTTCTGATCAAGCTATATATCTTGGCGCTATTATAATGAAAGGTGATGCAAGTGCTCTTAATAATGCTGCTCAAGCAAAAATACTAACTGCTGGTGCATTTAGAGGTTTAGCTTCTGTTGATTTAGGCGGCGTATCAGCTTCAGCTTCACTTGGCGATTTACAAGATGTAAATATAGCTAGTGTTGCTAATAATCAAGTTATACGTTATAATAGTTCAAATGCAAGATGGGAAAATGTAGCATTGCCAATTGGAATATCCTTAACAGATCTATCTGTAGGAGCGGCAGGCACGCCATCTGGAAACGGGCAAATAGCGTATAATAATACAACAGGCGTGTTTACATACACACCCCCTGTTTTTATTGACGGATCCGGCACAGCTGGTAAATTATCAAAATTCAGCGATTCTGACACTTTAACAGACTCAGCAATATCTGAGTCAGGGCAGATAATAGATATTGCAACCACGGGCGCTATACGTGTCCCAGACGGCACTACAGCGGAAAGACCTGGATCAGCAGTTGCTGGCATGTTTAGGTATAACACTACAGACAATCAGTTTGAAGGTTATACAACAGAATGGGGTGCTATTGCTGGGGGTGGTGGTGGTTCATCTGATATTGAAAGAAATACATTTTCTGGTAACGGGTCAACGACTCAGTTTACTTTAACTTCACCTATAACAGATGAAGTTAATACGCAAGTTTATGTAGATGGTGTATACCAGTCTAAGCTTAACTATAGCAGCGCTGGTAACGTTATTACTTTTTCTTCAGCACCACATGCTGGTACTGACAATATAGAAATAATAAATGTTAAAGCTGTAACTGTAGAGGGTGCTTCTGCAATGAACAAGAATACCTTTACGGGTGATGGTTCAACCACAGGCTTTACACTAGGATCAAACCCTACAAGTGAAGACTTTACATTTGTTTTTATTCAAGGTGTATACCAAGAAAAATCAACATATGTAGTTGCTAATAATATAATTACTTTTAGTACAGCACCTCAAAATGGTTATACTATAGAGGTAATGCACATGGGCGCCGTTAATGTACAGCAGTCATCATATATGGAATATGATGCTTTTACAGGTACAGGTAGTCAAACCGCATTTACACTTGTAAATGGTAATCCTACAGATGAAAAGTTTACAATGGTATTCCTTCAAGGAGTATATCAAGAGAAGTCAACTTATTCTTTATCGAATAGGGTTATAACATTTACTACTGCACCGGACAATAACTATACTATTGAAATAATGTCTGTTAACAGTGGCGGCCTATTAACTGTCCCGTCGCATAAACCGACTGTAGGTGTTATATCTAGTAACACGACTGCGGTAGCAAACAGTGTATATGTATTAACAGCTAATTTAACTTTGACATTACCTGCTAATCCTCAGGTTGGCGACAGTGTAAAAGTATCCAATAGGTCTGGTGTTGCAACTTGTGTGCTGGGAGCAAATAATAAAAAAATTATGGGTGCTGCAGCTAATTTAACATTAGACACAGCATCTGCTAGTTTTGAATTAATATACTCCGGCGTTGATCAAGGCTGGGTAATAATAGGACAATAATATGGGGAATTTAACAGATTTTTTTGCCGCTAGTGCAGGAGGACAAACGCTAGAAGTTATATCAGGAATATGCGATGGCAGTTCTTATACAGTTGATTCTGGTACTTATACATTAGCAGATGTAACAGCAAATCAGGCCTTAACTACTAGTTATGCAGCCGCTTCTGGATCTTCAATAGCATACACGCCTCCTGAGGGGGCAACCCATGTGGAATATGAATATGGTTTTCAGCTTAGTTGGACCAATGCCCATTGTATATCGCATTGGACATTGTACTTAGATTCTGATGAAGTTACTCAAGCTAGAAGAAGTTTATCTGGACAATATGTTGAAGACTTTATAACTTTAAAATGGGTTTTTAAAATAGCAGATACTGCTGATGCAGCAAACGGAGTTGTAACATCCTGGACTAGCAATAAAACAATAGAATGGCGGGCAAGAGAATATGGGACTGGTAATGGATTAGATAAATTACATTACACTGTATATTGGAACGGTACTAGTTCGGGAGGGGCCCAACACTCAAAACCAACTTTAAAAATAACAGCATATAAATATTCATAACAGTAACAGCATATTCATAAATTATGGCACAAACTAAAGTACAACCAGGGTTATTAACTGGTGGATTTGATATAATTACGGCTTTAACGCCAGCTTCCACTATTGCTGTAGACTATGATAGTGCACAAATATTTACTTTAACGCCTACGTCAAATACAACATTGAATATTACAGATCCTGTAATTGGCATATCAAAAGCTTTTATAATAACAGGAACTGGTAATTCATATACTATAACTTTAAACGTTGGTGGATCTGCTAATACATTTAATAAAATAGCAGGAGACTACGATGATACCAACGCAAAGAAAAATCTAATACAAATTATGTGTGTTGGCGCAACTGAATTTTGGTATACAATAACACAACCTGCTTAATATGTTAGGAGACACTATAATGATGACATCTAAATTACTTGTTTTCAACTTAGATTTTTTAGTTGTTGGTGGAGGTAGCGGTGGAGTTTATTCTACTAATGCGGGTGGCGGTGCAGGTGGGTTAAGAACCTCTTACGGTTCAACTTCAGGTGGTGGTGCTTCTGCGGAAAATTCTGTAGAAGTAACAAGCGGTAATTCATTTACAGTTACAGTAGGAGCGGGTGGCCCGCTTATAAACGCTTCAAATATATCTTCACCCTCAAGAGGGGATAGTAGTGTTTTTGGAACAATAACCTCTTTAGCAGGAGGAGTAAGTCTTCTGGGAAATGATTCAAATGGAATACCTTGGAAACAAGGTGGCTCTGGTACTGGGGGCGGTTATAATAGTAGTATCGGAGGACAAGGTACTACTGGCCAGGGTTTTAGAGGAGGCAGTATAAATGGAGCACCTAATTATAAAGTGGGAGGCTCGGGAGGTGCTGGAGGAGTTGGGCTTGACGGAGCTGGCAGTACATATGGTGGTTCTTCAGGAGCTGGCGGCCCGGGTTTAGCCGTCAACATACTAAATGCTACAAATGCAGCAACCGCATCTGTAGGCCAAGTTTCAGGTTCTGATGTATACTACGCCGGCGGTGGTGGGGGTGGATCAGATGCCTATAGGAGCAGTGCCGCGGGAGCAGGTGGGATTGGTGGCGGTGGTGCCGGAGGTTACAATAGCGTCGGAACTTCAGGTATCCCTAATACCGGTGGCGGTGGTGGTGGTGGCTCTAATAGGCCCAGTGCCATGAATGGAGGTAGCGGCGGTTCGGGTGTCGTGATACTAAGGTATCCAAACATTGTATCCCCAACACTAAGCGGACTTACCGAAGCAACAGGATCGCCTTTTGTGGAAGGTACAGATAAGATTACAGTTATAACAGCAGGCAGCGGAACAATAACATTTTAATATGGCATTAACAAAAATAACATCGGATATATTAGCCGACGAATTTAACACAACAAATACGCTTACAGCAGGTGCAACAGTTAATGTTGATTTTAAAAACGCAGAAGTGTTTACTTTGACACCAAATGCAAATACAACTTTTAACATACAAAACCCCGTTGTAGGTATAACAAAGATAA
>ERZ1039804.976-NODE-976-length-17150-cov-6.505352_pt1 | contig 17150 bp, 14 predicted proteins | sample MGYA00383089_ERZ1039804 | MGnify/ENA primary metagenome ERZ1039804 (study PRJEB29581, sample SAMEA5548359) | metagenome | biome: marine; feature: coastal; material: water | depth 1 m | study: Short-term variability in the microbial, nano- and picoplankton dynamics...
GTGTAGAGCACGAGTGGAACTATTGGCTTGAACAGTTTGAGTCGCTGCTGCGTAAAATGTACTGGGTCAGCGCCACCGTGCACCTGGAGACAGAGATGTCCGGTCTGCACTCATTTGTGTTTGCCACTGATGGCGAAGGCCATAAGCCCGACCAGTCGGATATTCAAATCCGCTGTGAATGGGTAAAAGATGCTGGTTAAAAGCTTTATAAAAAGCAGCGTATATGAATAAGTTAATCGAGGAACCTCCTTTTGAAAAAGGCCGTGACAAAAAAAGCCATCAGGCAACGTTCCGCATGGCTCGCATCAATGTTCGGCTGCGCCGCCTTTTTGTTGATGGCGGTCAAACTCTATAAGGTCTCGGTCAGCTCACTGCTAGGTAATCTGCTGATCGCACTGCTGGTTTTGGGAATAATTATTGCCGCTGCCGCCGGTCTGGTATGGCTAAGATCCACAATAAAGAAGCGGCGTAAATAGGTGGCAGCACAGGAGTTTCATTTTCGCCATTTTCTGGCAACCATCGGTACCAGCAACCTGGCCATGGGTCTGCACACGGTTCTCTATCCCTGGTTAGTGGTCGGTGTGCTGGAGCTGTCACCCAGCCAACTCGGTCTCGCCCAACTCGCAGTACTCTTGCCTAACCTGCTGTTTATTCTGCCCGGTGGCGTTATCTCAGATCGCCGTCATCGCGGCTCCTGGCTGTCGCTACTCTACCTTCTCTACAGTCTGCCAATCGCCATCCTGATTGGTGCGGCCCTCTCTGGAGAACTGACCTTTTCCCTACTGCTGATGTTTGGCATGGTGTTTGGCAGCATCTCGGCATTTGTTCAGCCCGCCCGGGAAAGTCTGCTTGGCTATGCCGCCCAGGATATGATGCATCAGGCTGTAGCCAAGGTAGTGATGGTGCAGTTTATCGCCCAGGGCATAGGTTTTATTATCGCCGGCCAGCTGGATACTCTGGGGCTGACCGCGCTGCTTATTGTCCAGATGTTGATGTTTATAATCAGCTCTGTGCTGATAAAGCGCAGCCATCCGCAGATGGCAGTGGATACAGATATAGCTATTGATAGCGAAAATACCCAGGACGAAAAGCGTGAAAGCCTCAGCGAATTGCGCGCCGGCTTTGCCCTGTTTCTAACCGATAAAGCGCTACTGCATCTATTGCTGATAGTTACCGCCACTGGCTTTCTCGCCTTTGGTGTCTACCTGGTTGGAATGCCGCTACTGGCCAGAGAGGCCTATCAGGGCGGGGCCGGGCTCTATGCGATACTCCAGGTGACTTTTACCGTGGGTATTGTGGTGGCCAACTTTGTGGTCAGCCGCCAAAAACATGCCTTTAAGCGACCGGGTCGCCTGATGATTATCAGCTTTCTGGGTCGCGGTGGACTTCTCGCTGCCGTCGCCCTGATGCCCAACTTTTGGATACTCTTCCCGGTGATTTTTGCCTGGGGAGCATTCTCGGGAATGTCCATGACATTGGGACGCACCATTCTCCACAACCAGATTCCCCACTCACACCGCTCCCGCGCCGCATCGGTTTACCAGCTCTGCCTGTTTGCTGGAGCGCCCCTGGGGGCCTGGGCCTGTGGTTTTGCTATAGAGCAGGTGGGACTGGCACTGACCTTTACGGCGATCGCCGCCATGACATTGGTGGTCTCGATAATTGCCGCGACAATGTCGCCGCTATGGTTACTAAAGGCGAATAAAAGCTAGCGGCCTCAAAGGCCGTTAAAAGCAATTAAAGCCGCAGTAACCGCCACATTTAGCGACTCCACACCATTGGCCATGGGAATGCCCACACGGTGATCACTAAGCGCAGCAATCTCTTTACTAACACCCTCAGTCTCATTGCCCAACACATAGATAACCGGTGCGGTTGGCTTAAACTCCCCAAGCGGAGTGGCCTGGTGGGAGGAGAGCGTGCAGATTTCAAAGCCTTTTTGCTTAAACGCCTTCAGCGCGCTGGCAAGAGAATCACAGCGCAGGATATTACCCTTAAACACTGTGCCGGCACTGGCCTTTATAACCAGTGGGCCGATATCCGCGCAGCCTTTACTCGGCAGCAGCAAACCATGGGCGGGACTAGCGGTAACGCTGCGGATAATCATGCCGAGGTTTTGAGGATTGGTCACGCCATCCAGGGCAATTAACGGCCGTTGATTTGCCCCGGGTAGCTGCTCAAGAGCCTGCTTATAGGGCTCATAGCCCTGGCAGTGAATATCACAGGCGACCCCCTGGTCCTGTTTGCTATTGCGCGAGATTCGCGCCAGCTGCTCGCGGCTGTGATAACAGATTTCAATTTTGCGCTGGTTTGCCAGGGTTTTAATCTGTTCGACTATGCCGCCACCGCGATTGGACTCAGCAAGATGCAGGCGAAAAATTTGCAGGCTGCTATCTGAGAGTATTTCCAGTACCGGCTTGCGCCCATAGACAGTAATTAGGCGATTAAAAAATGATTTTTTAGCCAGATATTCTGGGCTGTCTGTTTTATGGGTCATTTTTTATTTGGCTCGCTTATTGGCTTATTTAACAGCCTTAAAATGGTTTCCAACTGCTCGGCGCTGGCAACCCCCTGTTGGGCAGAGAGACTAACCGCAATTTCACCCAAACTCGAGTAAATTTTATGCCACTGGGGATGGTCTATTAAGCTATCCAAATGGGCCGCGACAGTTTCGCTGTCCCCCCGGGAAATAGGCCCGGTCAGTGCGTCGATATCACCACTGCGAAAATAGTTATTCAGGCTGTTCTCAATTAGCGGTTGCAGGAGATGCCCAGCGGTATCTCTATCTATATCGGCGGCCTCTAACATCTGTTGGCTAAGACTCAGCAGGCTGATCAAATTATTGCAGGCCATCACTGTGGCAGCGTGGTAGAGCGCCTTCTTATCGGCCTTTAGGGAAAAGCATTCGCCGCCAATGGCGCTAAACAGCGCGGTCAAAAGTTTTGTGGCAGCGGGGTCGCCTTCAATACCGCAGGCTGTGCCAGAGAAATCTGCCAGGGAATTTTCCGGGTTGGCAAAACTGTGAATCGGGTGCACTGATGCGCCCAAGCCACTGTCAGCAGTGGTAGAGAGAATCTGTGAGTTGAGAGAACCACTGCAGTGAAAAACAATATCTCCTTTACGTAACACGCCAGTCGCAGAGAGACTTTCACTAACCGCTGAAATAGCATCATCGGGGGTCGCTATCAGCCAGATATTTGCTGGAGACAGATTTTCAAACCCCACCTCAGCCTGGCCTTGGCCAACAAAGGCAACCGCTTCTGCAGCCGAGGTCATCGAACGATTGATAATCTGCTGGATTGAAATTTCAAATGGGGATTGCTGCTCGGCAAATAACCGGCACAGAGTTTTACCGGCGCGCCCTGCGCCTATACAGGAGAGGGTCAGTGATGTTTTTACCCTGTTCAAGACAGGCTTATCCGAGCAGCGCTTTGTAAGCCTGCACCGCTTTTGGCATGCCCATCGCCAGTGAGTCGACCGTAAAGGCATGGCCGATAGAAACTTCAAGCAGACTGGGGATGCTGGCAAACTTGGCCAAGTTGTCCAGATTCAGATCATGGCCGGCATTAACGCCCATTCCCAGATTGGTGGCCAGCTCAGCGGCGGCAACGTGATCTTGAAAAATAAACTCCAGCTGATCGCTGTTCCAGGCCGCTGCATAGGGGCCAGTGTAGAGCTCGATACGATCCGCACCAACCTGTTTGGCCAGCTTAATCTGCTCCAGATCGGGATCCATAAATAAACTGACCCGCATTCCCAGACTGTGCAGATGCGCGATAATCGGCTTTAGCTGCTCCCCTGAACTGTGCAGGTCAAAACCGTGGTCAGAGGTCAACTGGTCATCGCCATCTGGAACCAATGTGCACTGATCCGGGTTGGTTTCTTCAACCAACTCAATAAAACCGGGATAACTGCCAACTGCCGGAGCAAAGGGGTTGCCTTCAACATTAAATTCAACAGATTTCAGGGGCTTAACCAGTGCCGCCAGTCGGCGCACATCATCCGGGCGAATATGCCGTTGATCGGGACGCGGATGGACCGTAATACCATCGGCGCCATTGGCAATACAGATATTGGCGTGCTCGACCACATCCGGGTAATTCCCCTCGCGAGAATTGCGGATCAGGGCAACTTTGTTGAGATTAATACTTAATGCTGTCATATCAATGCAATCTTTTTTAAGTCGTTTAATTAGAGGGGTACCGGCATTTCATAGGCCGGTTCAGGCGGTTTAGGTTCTGGTAGAGCCGTCCATGCCTCTGGGTTGAGCAGGCGCGCTTTAAGGATACGAATCGGTACTACTGGCACATCATCATAGATGCCCATCGAACGCACCTTGACCGCAGCGATAGCATCGACAACATCCATACCCGAGACCACCGCGCCAAAAACTGCATAGCCGGGCTTGGCAGGGCTGCCATCGAGGCGCCTATTGTTTTTGTGATTAATAAAAAACTGTGCCTGGGCGCTATCCGGATCGGCTATGCGCGCCATCGCAATACTGCCGCGCACATTGCTCAGACCATTATTGGATTCATTGATAATCGGCTCGCGACCGGATTCACGAAAGCTGAGGTCAAAGGTATGGCCGCCGCTCTGGATCATAAAACCCTTGATCACCCGATGAAAGATCAGGCCGTCATAATGGTAGTTGTTGGTATTTTTAATAAAGTTATCGACACTGACAGGCGCTTTATCGCTGTAGAGTTCGAGAACAATATCACCCATCTCGGTGGACAGCTTGACCCTGGGATTTTCAGATTTGACGTCCTTGGCAAACGCCTGGGAACTGAGCAGTAACGAACCCGCCATTAATACAAAGAGTAACCCAACAGCTTTTTTCATTACTAACCTATTACCTCTATCGATTGCTGCTCTCTAATAGCCGCTCTCTAATAGCCGCTCTCTACTGCCACTCTGAAAAACGCTTGCGACCCCGCAGTTTGGGAATCAGGACAACCAGGATAGCGCCCAAAAATACTGTAAGACCACCATATAAAAATGACTCGTTGCGCTTATCCTTCTGCAAGTCATCAACATTAGCTTTCAAGGCATCGTTTTCCCGCTGCAACATATGATTGTTTTTAACCAGCTGTTCATTCTGCTGGTTAAGCGCAATTGCGTCTGAGGAAATCGCCATGACATCCGCCAGCTCGCGAGCCACGCTTTCACTGTTATCTCTCGAGCTGTCCAGCTGATCACGCAGCGCTTTTGACTCTGCACGCAGCGTCTGGAAGTCTCTATCCAAATCACTGTTACGCTTTTTAAGGGCGGTTAGTTCTCTCTGCTGCTGAATGAGTTTTATGCGTGCGATGGGCTCATCGATTAAAAACTGGGCTTCCATCCAGCCTTCGACACCGCTTGCGGTAATCACATGGCCCCAGCCATCGACGACCTCCAAAAGGCGCATCTTGCTGCCGGTTTTAATACCGCGATGGACAATAGTGCAGCGAGAACAGGCTGTTGCGCGCAATGGCACAAAAAATTCATCGATAACATAGACCGTCTTTTCCTCAGGATAGACCTTTTCTTCTACCGACGTTTCTTCAACAACCTTTTCCTCAATAGACGTTTGTTCTGAAACAGTTTCTACTGAAAGATCTTCAGCTAACAGATTGCTGCTAAGAGAGAGGACAAAAACTGAAAATGCCAACAATATATAATTCATGGTTTTTAGACTGATCAATTGAACAAGCGAGAATAATACTCTGATCAGCGGCAAATGATAACTATTTGCCGCGTAAACCAGGGATCAGGGAAGAACTTTCTTGAAAGGTTTCACGGTAACCTGTTTGTAGACACCAGCATCCATATAGGGGTCGGCATCAGCCCACTGCTGAGCAGCTGCTAAATTATCAAATTCGGCAATGACCAGGCTGCCAGTAAAACCGGCTTCACCCGGGTCCATTGCATCGATCGCCGGATGTGGGCCAGCTACAAACAGGCGACCATCATTCTTTAGACTCTGTAAACGCTCTAAATGCGCAGGGCGCGCCTGTAGGCGTTTATCCAAACTGTTGTCTACGTCTTCGCTGATAATTGCGTACCACATAATCTAACCCTGTTATTTTTGTTTAATAATTTCTTCCAGGGGAATGCCAGTCAGGCGCTTAATTCCCCTAAATAGATAGAACATATCGCCAATCATCACCAACATCGCTGGAACAGCAATCACCGGAAAACTCAGCGCAGTCATCTTGCCCAGCTGCTCGTTAAATTCAATCGTTCCTGGATCTGCAGTGAGCATGTAAATGGCCAGCACATAGTTGAGGACCGCCGAGAGTAAAAATGAACCGGCGAGAATCCATGAGGCATTAATAAGCAGTCGATCAAATTCAGGCTGACGATTATTGGCCTTCAGGGCCGCAGCTATTTTATCGATCTCAAGAATTGAATCATTGAGCAGAAAGGTATGGATTAAAGGCTGGGAAGTTTTTAGCGAGACAAGCGTAGCCAAACCAAACAGCAGTGGAATGCTCGCCTCTTTAATCGCGATATAGATCGCATCCAGTTCCATTAGGCTGATGCCGCCAGTTAATGAGACGCTAATAACGCCCAGTGCAGAAAAGAAATTGATTCTTCCGCGGGTAAAGAAATCTCTAATACCGTAGATAATTGGAAAGGACAGAGCCACCACAATGGCCAGTTTGATACCCAGATAATCATCACCACTCAGCTTGGTTAGGACCAGAGTGGGTATAGCGATATTGAAGGCCAGATTTAGAAGCAGGCTCTCTTTAGGTACCTCTTTAGGTGCCTCTTTAGGTGCTTCCTTGGGCGCCTTATCAGGCTCGACTAAATTTTTCTCGGGCTTTGCGCTGCTATTTGTGATTTCGTCCATAGTACCAATAGTGACCATCTATCTGTTTGAGCGCGCATTGTAACCACTGAGTAGCCATTGTCGATATGGTGGTAATTAATAAAGTAAAAACAGTTTTTCAGTAAAGAATATTTTATTGCCATTACAGAATTCTTGATCTATTACTTTGGTTAATAAAAAAAGGATCAAGACCTCTTTGTAAATTGCTAATTTATAAGGCAAAAAGATGACAGAGCTGGAAAATGAAGCGATTCCCAAGGCGATTCCCAAGGCTATCAAAAAGGGAACTCAAGCTGTCCAAAAAGACGCACAAGCCGTTCAAAAAAACACTCAAGCTGTCCCGGCAATTGGCCCCAAAATGGCCGATCTACTGGTCGCTTATTTAAATCAGCTGGGTGTAGAGTATGTTTTTGGCGTACCAGGAGGCGCAATAGAGCCCCTCTATGATGCACTGGCACGCAGCGAGAGACAGGGTGGCGTAAGAGCTGTTGTCGCTCGCCATGAAACCGGTGCGGCATTTATGGCCGATGGCTACGCCAGGAACAGCGGCAAGTTAGGTGTCTGCTGTTCAACCACTGGCCCAGGCGCAACCAATATGATTACCGGCGTTGCATCTGCCTATGAAAATAATGTGCCGATGCTGGTTATAACCGCGCAAACAGCAATTTCAACCTTTGGTAAAGGCGCCATCCAGGACTCGTCCTGTACCGGTGTAAACACCGTAGGTCTCTACCAACATTGCAGCAGATACAACACCCTGATTTCCCATTGCAATCAATTTGAACACAAATTGGCCGCAGCAATTATGTCTGCGCTTGGCTCACCGGCCGGACCCGCGCATATCAGCATACCCCGCGATGTAATGGCGATGCCGATATCGGTCTCTAGAGCCAGTTATCAGTTAAATAGTCTATTGGATAAGCCTGAATTGATTGATGAAAAAGCGGTGGACAAGCTTTATAAGGAAATTGTTCAAGCGAGAAAACCAATTTTTATTGTCGGGGACGAAGCTGGTAATGCCATTGTCAGTATTCTCAGCCTGGCCTCTGCAATTAGTGCGGAAATTCTTGTAACACCTCACGGAAAGGGTTTAGTCAGTCCTTATCACCCGTTATTTATGGGGGTGATTGGATTTGCCGGGCATGTTTCAGCGAAACGTTTGTTAGCAGATCCTGAAGTTGATCTGGTTATTGCGATTGGTGCTCGTTTTGGAGAGTTTTCCAGTAATGCATGGGACACAACCAATTTACTTAATGGCAAATTGATACATGTTGAATCAACAGAATCTAATTTGACTAGAACACCAATGGCCAAACTGCATGTTAGAGGTTGTCTGGAAACTATTTTTAGACGCCTGGATTATCAATATCACCATGACCCCAAGTTTATGATTAAAGCGGTATCAGAAGATGACCTTAAGGAAGATGTTGAGTTAAGTGAAGAAGAGTTTGCCGCTAGCCTAAGCATGCATTTCGAATGTGATGACATTGATGCCTATTATTCAGATGCGACACCGATTAAACCGCAGCGATTAATGCACGATTTACCAAAATTATTTCCGCCCCATACGCGTTATCTGGCTGATTCAGGTAATAGTTTCGCCTGGGGCACACACTATCTGCATCCTTTTGATAGACGGCTAGCTGGAATGCGAAGCCATGGTGGACTGTTCAGCGCAGCAATGGATTTTGCATCAATGGGCTGGGCTATAGGAAGTGCTGTTGGAACCAGTTTGGCCATTTCTGATACACCAGTTATCTGTATAACTGGCGATGGCAGTTGGCTGATGAGCGGTCAGGAGATTACCGTCGCTATCGAAGAAGAATTAACCACAATTTTTGTCATCCTAAATGACAGTGCCTATGGCATGGTTCGCCATGGTCAAAAGCTAACTGGTGCAGAACCTGTTGCAAATAGATTGCCTAAGGTGGATTTTTGCGCACTTGCCAAAGCTATGGGTGTCTCTGGTCATATTATTTACTCGCCAGAAGATCTCAATCGCCTGGATATAAAGGCTATCTGCGATCGAAAGGGCCCAACAGTCCTGGATGTCAGGATTGATTCAAACGAAGCACCTCCGATTGCCTTGAGAACAAATGTATTGAAAATAAATTATGCCAAATGAATCTGTGGAAACTATCAGCACAAAAATTTGGCGCGAGACTGCAGAAGCAGATAACCCGTTTGCGGCAGCAGACTGTTTTTGCGCTGGCTACAATGTTTATGGCGACCTATTAAAAAATGCCAGCTATATAGACTATCTGTTTTTATTATTTAAATTAGAGCCTCCAAACACTCAGCAGTCTGCACTGTTGGAGGGCCTGGCAATTGCGCTGGCCAATCCCGGGCCTAGAGATCATAGCGTTAGAGCGGCGATGAGCGCAGGTGTTGGTGGTTCAACTCATCCGTCGGCATTAATCGCCGCACTCTCGGTTGGCGCGGGGAATCTCGGCGGTGCCCGAGAGGTTTTTCATGCTGTCGAATACTGGCAACACTGCAATACAAGTTTAAAAGAGTGGCAACAGTTAATTAAAAATCCACCCGAGGAAGGGCGCGCAGATGTCTGGTTGCCCATGGAACATCCGCCCGGTTTTGATCCCAATGGAGTCAGCTGTGCCACGCCAGTAAAACAGACTTTGGCCCATCTAGCCGAAGTAGGGCCGATGCCGCATCTTATTTGGTTGCAAGAGAACCGTCAGCAGCTAGAGGAATTTGCCGGTTGCCCCTTGGCTTTCTCGGGCGTTGCCGCGGCGGCGTTTGTTGATCTGGATTTTTCCCCTGAACAGGCAGAGATGCTCTATCTATTATTACGCTTGCCTGGCGCGGCTGTGCACGCTCTTGAGCAGGAAAAACTCGGTTGGCGAAAATACCCCTTTTTTGCAGATGGCTTCAAATTAAATCCGTAAATACAACTAAATTTTTTGGAAAAACTGTATGCCGGTTCACAGTAAGTTAGAGAAGTTTGAGGATAATTGGCATCCCTCGGTTGGTTGTTGGGTTCCGAATGAAAAAGTGATTTTGCGTGGCAAGGATGTTTTTACCGAACTAAACGATAAGCCATGGATGGAGTATCTGCTATATGCGGCAACCGGAAAAGAGTCGCCAAAGATAGCGCGGTTAATCGAGGCAATGTGGGTAATCTGTACCAGCTTTCCCGACCCGCGAATCTGGAATAATAGAATCTCTGCGCTTGCAGGGACTGCTCGGTCAACTGGCGTTTTGGCCGCAGCCGGTTCACTGGCAGTCACAGAGGCGACGGTATATGGGTTAAAGCCAATAAAGGGGGCCACGGACTTTTTTTATCGCGCTGAGGCATCGTTGTCCGAGGGTAAAAGTTTAGAGCAGATAGTCAAGCAAGAGTTAAAACAGTTTCGCAGTGTATACGGCTATGGACGACCTATTGCAGATGCGGATGAACGAGTAAAACCAATGATGAAATTTGCTCATTCAATTGATTGTGGCAAAGGTAAGTATGTCAAGTTGGCTTTTGATATTGGAGAGTATTTAAGCAATACCAGGCTTAAACACCAAATTAATATAGCGGCAGTTTGTGCGGCGTTGTTGGCCGATGAAGGTTTAAGTCCAATGGATTTTTATCATATGGCAACATTGGCTTTTACCGCTGGCGCTATGCCCTGTTTTATCGATGCAAGTCAGCAGCAGGAGGGAGGATTTTTTCCCTTGCGAACCTCTCGGCTAAGGTATACATGTGACGAGCAGGTCAGACACTGGAGGGTGTAAAAAATGGGTAAACTGTATGGAGTATTTGTTGTTGCGGGCCTGATTTCAATCAATAGCCTGGGTCAGGAAAGTTTAAATTCGGATATTGATTTTGCTGGATTCTATGGGGATGAAGACTTTGTTTCTATTGCCACAGGTGTGGTTCAGCCTATTGCTAAAGCGCCAGCTGTAGCCTCGGTAATTACTGCCCAGCAGATTCAGAATATGGGTGCCAAAGATATAGATCAGATTTTAGAGACGGTTCCCGGCTTGCACGTTAGCAGAGATGTAATTGGATATAACCCTTTTTATATTTTCCGTGGTGTTTATGCAGGTTTTAACCCGCAGGTCTTAATGTTAATAAATGGAATTCCACTGACTAATTTATTTCAGGGAGATCGTAACGTTGTCTGGGGTGGAATGCCCGTAGAGTCCATTGCCAGAATAGAGGTAATTCGCGGGCCTGGCTCGGCGCTCTATGGTGCCGACGCCTTTGCAGGCGTTATTAATATAGTTACCAAGGGGCCGGAGGAGATTGAGAAAAACTCTGCAGGTGCGGGTATCGGTAACTTTGGTACTCGAGAGATCTGGTTGGCCGCGAAGGGAGAGACTGGCGAGATGGCCTACTCAGCGGTTATTGAACTGGGTGGAACCGATGGCACTGATGAAAAAATTGAGAGCGATGCACAGAGCCTACTGGATTTTATCTCGGGAACCTCGGTATCAAATGCGCCCGGATCGGTTAATCGCTCCCAGCAAAATATCGATATCAGGCTCGAAGCCCTGTATAAAAAAATGCGCTTTAGACTGGGCAGCCAAATTCGCAAAGATATTGGCGATGGTGCCGGCGCAGCAGAGACCTTAAATCCAACCAATAAATTTGCCAGTCAGCGATTTAACTTTGATTTTACCTACACGGAAGCAGAACTTTTTAAAGATACCTCTCTAGAGTTTCAAGCCAGTTACCTGGATACCTCCCAGGAAGTTGAGGGAGACTTTATTCTCTATCCGCCTGGCTCAACAGGCCCATTTCTCGATCCATTTGGTGCACCGATATTTGGACCTTTCCCTGATGGCGTTATAGGGAATCCGGAAATTTTTGAGAATCATATCCGCGCCAGCCTGCGTCTTGACCACAAAGGTATCAAACATCACAACCTAAGTATGGGCAGCGGCTATTACCACGGCGAGATCGACAAGGTTACCGAAGAGAAAAACTTTGGTATCAACCCGGATACATTGCTGCCGATCCTGCCCGGTGATCCGTTGGTTGATGTCTCTGATACACTACTGGTATTTTTGACCGAGGACCAGCGGGAAAATCACTATCTCTTCTTTCAGGATGTCTGGTTACTCGATAATGACTGGGAGCTGACTGCCGGCATTCGCTACGATAACTATTCCGATTTTGGGTCTACCATCAATCCGCGTATCGCGTTGGTCTGGTCAACCAGCTATAAGCTTACCACCAAGTTTCTCTACGGCGAGGCATTTCGTGCGCCATCCTTTGCGCAAACCCGGGCGATTAACAATCCATTGATTCTGGGAAATTTAAACCTTAAGCCAGAAGAGATTGAGAGCTACGAGCTGGCGTTCGATTATCGTCCCAACTATCAATTAACCTTGAATACCAATTTCTTCTACTATAATTGGACTGATATTATCCAATTTGTGCCAGATAGTAGCGGCAGTACGCGAACGGCGCAAAATGCAGGGGAGCAGACCGGTTATGGTATGGAGTTTGAAGTCAATTGGTCAGCGACCGAAAATTTATCCGTTACCAGTAACTTTTCCATTCAGAACTCTACTGATGAAACCATGGATGTACCCGCCGCAAAGTCGCCGGAGAAACAGTTCTATCTGCGTGCGGACTGGATATTACCCCGGGATTGGCGAGTGAATATGCAGGCTAACTGGGTGATGGATCGCAATCGTGTTTTTGGCGATTTACGCCCCCAGATTAGTGATTATATTGTTGTCGATCTATCAGTTCGCAAGAGTTTAAGAAAGTCATTTGAACTAGGGTTTAAGGTAAATAATGCGTTTGATGAAGATGCGCGAGAGCCGAGTGCCAATGCTGCTCCAATGCCTTTTATCCCTAATGACCTGCCACTTTCAGGGCGAACCATACTGGGTGAGATACGCTATAGCTTTTAAAGCCGCATAGATTGCGGGACTTAATGTCAGCTGGTGCCAACTAGGACTGGCTGACTTTATTTTTACGGCAGTACAGGGAGTAGTGCTATAAAAATCAAACAGATGGTAACCGGTTTAATGTTGATCCTGACCGGCCTGATGTCGCTGGGGTCATTGTCCCAAGCTAGCGTTGCAACTGCTGTTGAGGAAGCAGTTGATCTGGTGATTATTTACCCAGAGGTGCGTGAACCCTTTGCGAGAATCTATGAAGAGGTTGTTCGAGGCGCAGAGGAGGGCTATCAGCAGAAAGTCAGGCGAGTCTCTATGGCTGATAATCAATCGCCTGTGGACTTTGTGCATGTCTTGGATCGCAGCTCTCCGGTGTTGGTTCTCGGTAACCGGCTGGCCCGGCAGGTCACTGAACACAACTCTGATCGACATTTAATTGTTGGCGCGGTAAGCAGTGAATACAGCGATGTATTTGGGATTACGCTTATTCCCGACGCCGATGTTATCGCTCAAAAACTGCCGCTTCTGGTGCCTGGAATAAAGACTGTTCATATTGTGACCAACGCTGGCAACAACCTGCTGGATTTTCAGCGGGCAACAGAGGCGCTGTCAAAACAGCGTATTCTGCTGTCGATTCATGAGGCTGAAGATATCAGGGATGCCGCCGGAGTCTACAGGGAGCTTATGCAGACACTGGATAAGGATGATGCGGTGTGGATTCTTCCCACAGGCTCTTTTGTAAACAACGCAATGTTGGCTATTCTGCTTCACGAATCATGGGAAAAACACTTTGTTGTGTTCTCTTCGAACCCCGTTCATGTGAAACGTGGTGCGCTGTTTTCCATCTATCCAAACAATTACAAAATGGGTATGTCACTCGGCCGTTTGGCGCGAAATATTGCCCGTAAAAAACCGCCTGAGCGCCGGATGCAGGCCCTGCAGGATGTTTTTGTGACCTTAAATGAGCGCACCAGCAACCACCTGGGTATTGGCCTTACTGACGAGATGCGCACCCATATTGATTTGATTCTTCCGGCGCGCTAATGATGAGCAGAAAAGCGAAAAGAGGCTGGTTCGACAAGCTTAGATTTAAAACTCAGCTGACACTGGTTTTCGTGGTTGGCATTCTGTTACTAGCCTCTATTACCTCGGTGGTCGTAAGCAGGATATCCAGTGGCATTATTGAGGAGCACCAGGTTCTTCAGGGCATGCAGGTAACCGAATCCCTGGCCCGCCAAAGTGAAGTGGCACTGCTCTACCAGAGTGCTGAAAGTGCTGAGGATATTGGCAGGAGTGCGATTAATTTTCCCGGGGTTAAGGGCATTATTATTGAAACAGAAAAATCAGATTTGCTGTTTGATATAGGTGTTACATCCCTGGGGCCATCAATTATCGGTTCCGCGGGTGCTCGACCTGCGATGTCCAATGAACTTAGTTTGGTTGAGGAAAACGATAACCTTTGGAAATTTAGATCGCCGGTATTTTTTAGCAATGACGGTATTGGCCTGGGTGCTCAAAGCACAATAGATGAGGAAATGTTACTCGGCTATATTACGGTTATTGTCGGCAAAGATACCCTGCGGCTGATGCAGCAGAGCACCTTGAAAAATAATCTCTGGGTTTCTTTTCTTGGGGCGATGATTCTACTTTTTGTCCTGCTGTACTTTTCTCATCGTCTGACTCGGCCTATCGAGCGTTTGTCAGCGATCATGAAGAGAGCTCAGGATGGTAAAAAGAAAAAGATAAGAGCTCGGGTAAATGGCCCAATCGATATCACCGAGATACAGGATTCGTTTAACAGCATGATGCAGGTGCTCGAAGATCGCCAGAGCGCTTTGGAACTGGTGATGAATTCAGCGCTGGAATCTGCGCGAGTGAAGGGCGAATTTGCCGCCAATGTAACCCATGAGTTACGTACACCGATGAATGCTGTCTTGGGTATGCTCGATTTACTGCTGACCATGGGGCTGAGTTACAAACAGCGGGAGTATGTGGAGACAGCCAAGTCATCTGGTGAGAGTTTACTCAACCTTATCGACGAGATATTGGATTTCTCTGAAGGAGATGCTGGAAAGATCAGCATTAACAAGCACGACTATCTGCTCAACGAGAGTCTCGACGATATTATCGGGTTGCTGTCCAGTACGGCACTTAAAAAGCACATAGAGATTGGTTATATAGTGAATGAAGATGTGCCTCAGGCACTGTATTCAGACAGCGTTAGAATTCGTCAGGTACTCATCAACCTGGCGGGCAATGGGGTTAAGTTTACCGAGAGTGGTGAGGTCTCTATTCATGTCAGCGTCGATCGCGATATAACCAATTCAAAGGAAAGCGAGGGTCTGACTCAGCTTAAATTTGTGGTTAAAGATACAGGTATAGGCGTCTCTCGGGAAGATCAATCGCGGGTCTTTGATGCCTTTACCCAGGTTGATTCCTCAAATACCAAAGAGTACCAGGGAACGGGCCTGGGCCTGGCTATCAGTGCCCAGATTGTCGAAATGATGGGCGGCGATATCTTTGTCTCCAGTGAGGTGGGTATCGGCAGCGAGTTTGGTTTTACCCTGCCCATACAAACGCGTCAGGCCCCAGAAGAACCTCCAATTTACAAGGAGCTGGACGGCATCAATGCGCTGTTTATCAGTGCCAGTGACATACTCAATACAGTTGCTGACCAAAAGCTCAGAGCCCTGGGTCTCGGGGTTAAGTTCGCTCGCTGTGGATCTGAGGCCCTGGAGCTTATTCGCGAGAGCAGTGCCTCAGAGCGCTTTGATATTTTGTTTGTCGATGAGGAAATCAGCGATATTAAGGTCAGTGATTTTATTGGCTTTGTGAAAAAGGAAGAAAATTTTGGTCAGCGTCTCGCGGTGATGCTGAGCAACCCCTGGGCGATTGATCCGCAGGTCCGCGAACTCTCGCTGCCGCGCCTTAACAAGCCGCTGCGCTCCAACTCCTTTAACGATCTACTGGTGAAATATTTTGTCACCGAACACCTCAGCGAATCCGAGGAATACCAGCTGGTAGAAGAGTCGCAGGGCAATGTATGCAAGGTGTTGGTTGTCGATGACAATCGAGCCAATCAACAGGTCGCTATGGCCATGCTGGAAAAGCTTAACTGTCAGGTCAGTGTTGCAGAAAATGGCCAGAAAGCCCTGGAGCGCGTGAGTCGTGAACACTATGACCTGATTTTGATGGATTGCAATATGCCAGTGATGAACGGCTATGATGCAACGGAAAAAATACGCGACCTCGAGGGCGATAAAGCGGGAACTCTGCCGATCATTGCGATGACTGCAAATAACAGCAGCACTGAGGAGGAGTATTGTAAAGATGTTGGCATGAATGACTTTTTACCCAAGCCCCTAAGCCTGAGCGGATTGAGCGAAAAGCTGGAGCGCTGGGTGTCCTGTCAGTTTAAGTCGGTGCCCCAGCGTCAGCCGTCCAGCCCCGCTATGATAAAGCAGCCTGAAAGCGTCTACAGATCCCTGAGTTATGACGTGAAGGTGATTGCAGCACTGCGCGAGGCGGTGGGTGAAGTTGTATCCTCTATGATCTCAGCCTTCGTCGAAGATACCCCGGTCTATCTGGAAAAATTAAGAACAGCTGCGATTGAACAAAATGCCCGCCATGTCCGTGAGATGGCGCATACCATCAAGGGCAGCGCCGCTAATTTTGGTGCTCATGAACTGGTTGGTCTGAGCAAGATTCTCGAGGATCGCGCCGCTCGAGATGACCTTAATCGCGTAGTCGACCATGTGGCTAGAATTTCTGACGCCTTTGATATTCTAAAAGATGATTTAAAGCAGGAGATTGCCCCGGTCAATCAGACCGTCAAAGTGCCTTTTAAACATAATCAACACAGCCGAATTCTTGTCGTTGATGATGATCGCACCATGCGTATGGCATTAGTCGATGCCTTTCTTAAAGAAAACTACGAAGTGGAAGAGGCGAGCAACGGCATGCACGCCCTGAATATCTGCAAACGCCGAATGCCGGATCTGGTACTGATGGATGCGGTTATGCCAGAGCTGGATGGTTTTGATGCCTGCCAGATGATTCGCGATACAGCCCAGGGTGCAGATATACCTGTTTTGATGGTGACTGCCCTTGAAGACGAGGATTCAATCGTCAGGGCGTTCTCCAGTGGCGCCACAGATTATATTGCCAAACCCATTAACTTCTCGGTAATGAAACAGCGCGTGGCACGCCTGATCAAAGCCAATAAAGCGGAGAAGGATGTTAAGAAACTCGCCTACCATGACCCACTGACAGGGCTGCCCAATCGTGCCCAGCTAAAGCAGCAGATACGCATTATCGTTAACCGTGCAGCTCTCGAAAAGCAGCGCTTCGCCATTTTGTTTCTCGATCTGGACCGTTTCAAGATGATCAATGACACCATGGGCCATGATGCCGGCGATTTGTTATTAAAAGCCGTTGCCGATCGAATTCGTCACTGTGTGCGCGA
>ERZ1039804.983-NODE-983-length-17114-cov-5.981417_pt1 | contig 17114 bp, 2 predicted proteins | sample MGYA00383089_ERZ1039804 | MGnify/ENA primary metagenome ERZ1039804 (study PRJEB29581, sample SAMEA5548359) | metagenome | biome: marine; feature: coastal; material: water | depth 1 m | study: Short-term variability in the microbial, nano- and picoplankton dynamics...
CACTTTTTGTAAACTTTGGTGAAAATATTAATTCAATTAAGTCAATCAGTGACGAAGTAATTTATCATCCGGTTAAGTACAAAGTATTGTTTGGACAAGAAGCAGCAGAAGATTTGAAAGCAACATTTAAAATAGTTAAAAACCCCAATCGTGTTGTAAACGATAATGAGATTAAAGCATCGGTTATTAGTGCTATTAATGAATTTTTTGCAATTGAAAATTGGGAATTTGGCGATACGTTCTTCTTTACAGAACTTAGTACATATGTAATGAGTCAGTTAGCACCAGACTTATCAGCATTTGTAATTGTTCCGTTACAAGAAGGGTTATCTTTTGGTAGCATGTTTGAAGTTAAATCAGAAGCAGATGAAATATTTGTAAGTTCGGCAACAGTACAAAATATTGAAATTGTCTCGTCACTAACTGCTTCTAAACTAAAAGCAAGCGGTGCAGTATATCTAGACCAAACAACAACTCCACAATTAAGTACAACAGGTGCATCAAGTACACCAAGTACATCAAGTACACCAAATACACCGAGTACAACAAGTACACCAAGTTCAACAGGAACTATTATTAGTCAAGGCACAAGCGGAGGCACTAGTTATTAATGGCTTACGATAACGAGCAAAACGAATATCCTTTACCGGCAGACGGAAAGTCTAATAGGAAAAGTGAGAAGTTTCTACCTAAGTTCTTTAGGACAGATGCTAACAAAAAGTTTTTACAATCTACATTAGATCAGTTAACTCAACCAGGAGTTGCAGAAAAACTAAACGGATATTACGGCAGAACAGTTTCAAAAGCATTTAATGCTGATGACAATTATGTTGGCGATGTATCAACACAACGAGAAGACTATCAATTTGAGCCTGTTACATTAATTAAAGACAATTTAGGTAATACTACTTTTTATAAAGATTATAATGACTATATAAATCAAATCAAGAGCTTTGGCGGAAATGTAGACAATCAAGAAGTACTTAATGGACAAGAATATTATGCTTGGAATGCTAATATTAATTGGGATATGTTTGCAAACTTTCGTGAATACTATTGGCTACCGTATGGTCCACAAACAATTCGCATTGCAGGACAGAGCCGAGGCGTTCAAAGTACTATTGCTGTAAACTTAATTAATAATGTTGATAACAACACTTATAGTTTTAGTACAGACGAATTAGTTAATAATCCAACTTTAGTATTATACAGAGGACAAACTTATACGTTTGATATTACTGCTCCAGGTAATCCGTTAACAATTAAAACAAAAAGAACACTAGAAGAAAGTTTTAATTACAATGCTGGTATAAGCGCACAAGGCGTAGAAAAAGGTACTATTACAATTACTGTAAGAAATGATACACCTGAAGTATTGTATTACGTTGCAGAAAATGACATTAATAATAGTGGCTTAATTCAAATTAAAGATATTGAAGAAAATACTGAAATTGATGTTGAACGTGAAGTAATAGGCAAAACTAATTATACCACTAAAGATGGTATAAGTTTATCAAACGGAATGAAAATTTCTTTTGCAGGCTTTGTTACACCAGAAGTTTACAGCGACAGCGATTTTTATATAGAAGGCGTAGGTACGTCTATTAGATTAGTTAAAGAAACTGATTTAGAAATACCAGGCGATTATTCACAAAATAAAGAATTGCCGTTTGATACAAATGCATTTGATAGATTTCCTTTTGCTAATGCAAACGGATATCCTGCTACAAAAGATTACATTATAATCAATAGAGGCAGTTTAGATAAAAACATGTGGAGCAGATACAATCGCTGGTTCCATAAAGACGTTATACAAACAAGTGCTAGAGCAAATGGCCAAAATATAAATGTTGACCAAGCACAACGTGCAACTCGTCCAATTATAGAATTTAACGCAGACTTAAAGTTAATAAACTTTGGTACTGTAAATAAAGTAAATGTAGATTTAATTGATACATTTACTAAAGATATATTTTCAAACATCGAAGGCGCTATTGGATACAATGTAGACGGTGTTGAACTTGTAGATGGCATGCGTGTATTGTTTACTGCTGAAGAAGACATTCGAGAAGCGGGTAAAATATTTAAAGTTAAATTTATTACACACAAAGGACGCAGACAAATTAGTCTTGTTGAAGAAGACGATTCGTCGCCACAACTAAATGAAACAGTATTAGCACTAACTGGCGAAGAATATCAAGGACGTATGTTTTGGTATAATGGCAACACATGGAGTGTAACACAAGAAAAGAATATAGCTAACCAGCAACCTTTATTTGAATTATATGATGCTAATGGTGTAAGTTATACTGATTATAATGATAGTACATTCCAAGGTAATATGATTTTTTCTTATGCAGTTGGCACAGGTGTAGATGACGACCAATTAGGATTTCCTCTAAGTTATAGAAGTATTGAAAATGTTGGTGATGTTGTTTTTTGCTTTGATTTATTAAAACGTTCATTTACATATACAGATGATACTTTAGAAACTGTTACACTTGGCACAGATAACGGATTCTTACATAAGCATATTAATCGAGAAGAATTCGTTAATGTAAACGGCTGGACACAGACTAATATACAGAGTACACAGCGTGTTCTAAGACAATATGTTACAGTTCGCAATCAAACAGATTATCCAGTTGACGTATATAATAATAGTGCAGATTTAACAGATTTGAACATCCGTGTTACTGTTAATAACGATTTTAAATTTGAAGGAATTGACTTTGAAATTGTAACAGTAGGTGTAAATGCCGTTGTAAGATTTAATAATTCTTTAGAAATAGACGATATTGTAGTTTTAAAAACACGTTCGTCTGCTACTAAAAACGAAAACGGCATATATGAATTACCAGGAAATTTAGAAAGAAATCCGCTTAATAACGATGTTGATACATTTACATTAGGTGAAGTTAACGAACATGTTTCAAGTATTGTGCAAGAAGCAGATAATTTCTTTGGAAACTTTCCAGGAGCAGGTAACCTTAGAGACATTGCTAATCCAGCACAGTACGGTCGTAAGTTTTTACAACATACTGGGCCAATCAACTTATCCCTTTATCACATAACAGATAAAAGTGCAAACATTGTTAAGTCAATTGACTTTGCAAGACGCGAGTATGCTAAGTTTAAAAGACTATTTTTACAAACTGCGGCAGAACTAGGGTTTGACGGAACTCCCAAAGCACACGTTGATTTAATTTTTAAAGAACTTAACAAAAACAAAACTAGCACATTACCATTTTATTTTAGTGATATGGTACCAGCAGGCGGCGCAAGATCAATTACGTATAATGGTATACCTAACAATAAGTTCTATGCCTTAAACGAAATATTTGATATCACAACACCAAGTGTAAAAGCAGTTACAGTTTACATAAACGAAGAACAAGTAGTATATGGTAGAGATTATAAATTCAACTCAGACGGATTCTGTGAAATTGAAGTACCGTTAACTGAAGATGATGTAATACAAATTTTTGAATATGAAAACACAGACGGTTCTTATGTTCCGCCAACTCCGACTAAACTTGGCATATATCCAAAGTTTATTCCGCATAAGTTTATTGATGACACATATAATACTCCTACTGAAGTTATTCAAGGACACGACGGTTCTATAACTAGAGCATACGGCGATTATAGAGATGATTTACTATTAGAATTTGAAAAAAGAATATTCAACAACTTGAGTGTAGAATATGACACATCAGTAATTGATATAGACAGTTTTATTCCAGGTGCTAACAGAAACACTACTGTTACTAAAAAAGCAATAGACAATGTTATGCTTAAAGATTTTGCATCTTGGTTAAGCACAGTAGGCGATGTTGATTATACAGGATTTGATTTTTACGAAAGAGAAAATAGATTTACGTACAATTACGGAAGTATGAATTCTCCTACAGACGAAAAGCTACCTGGCTACTGGAGAGCAGTTTATAAGCAAGCATTTGATACAGATCGTCCGCATACTCATCCTTGGGAAATGTTAGGCTTTAGTATTAAACCGTTTTGGTGGGAAGATAAGTACGGCACTGCTCCATATACAAGTAATAACTTATTGATGTGGGAAGATTTAGAAAAAGGAATAGTTGCACAGCCTAATACTGTTAATATTATTCTTGACAAATACAAGCGTCCAGGATTAACAACATATATTCCAGTCGACACACAAGGAAATTTATTAAGTCCATTAGATAGCGGATATGCTAAAAATTATGTTAATAGATTTACTCGTAGTACATTTGTATTTGGTGACGAAGCTCCAGTTGAAACAGCTTGGCGCAGAAGTTCAGAGTATGCATTCTCGTTATTTAAATCTTGGATATTAATACAACCTGCAAAAGTTATAGGACTAGGTTTTGATAGATTACGTGTACAACGTAATATTGCAGGACAAATTGTTTATTCTGAAACAGGAAAACGTATTAGATTACAAGACTTAGTATTTCCAAATAATTCTACATTAGAAACAAGAACACGTACATACACTTCTGGATTTATTAACTTTATTGCAAACTATCTTGCAAGTAACATTCTTGTAAATTACGAAGATTATAAAAACAATATAAAAAGTATAAGCAATCAAATGGCATTTAAAATTGGTGGATTTACTGATAAAAGTAAATTTAACTTAATTTTAGATTCAAGAACACCGTTAAGCCAAGGCAACGTTTTTGTTCCAGACGAAAATTACGAAGTAATATTACAAACAAGTAGTCCTATTGAAGTTGCAACGTATAGTGGTGTTGTAATCGAAAAAGCAACTAGTGGCTATATTATTAGGGGTTATGATTCGTCAAATCCGTCTTTCAAATATTACAATTATCAATCTAATGAAAAGGATCCTACAGTAAATGTTGGCGGCATAAGCGATAACTTTATTGAATGGGATTCTACTAAGAGATATATCGAAGGGGTTGTAGTTAGGTATGATGGCCAGTTTTATAGAACAAAACTAGCACATACTAGTAGTGAAACATTTGATGCTACTAAATTTGTTAGATTGCCTTTCCTACCAGAAGTGGGCGGAAGAAGTGCTATATTTAGAACACAGTTCGATAGAGTATTTCCACAAGAATTACCTTATGGGTCACTATTAAGAACTACACAAGAAGTAGTTGACTTTTTAATAGGGTACGGCGAACACTTAAAAGATCAAGGCTTTGTATTTGATAACTTTAATAGTGGATTAGATTCTGTTGAAAATTGGAAATTAAGTTCAAAAGAATTTATGTTCTGGACATTACAAAACTGGGACGCAGGTGCATTAATCACACTAAGTCCTTCAGCACAGAAAATACAATTTAAAAGAGACAGTGCAGTAGTTGATAATGTTTTTGACACTTTTTATGATTACGGTTTAGTAAAAGCTGATGGTTCAAAATTAAAACAAGAATTTTGTAATATCTTTAGGCAAGATGACAACACATTTGTTTTAAGTTTAAAAAATACTGCTGACGGAATTTACGCTTTAAAACTTCCTTTAGTACAAACAGAACATGTTGTGTTACTTGATAACGAAACAGAATTTAAAGATGTTATATACGATCCAGAGCCAGGATACAGACAAGAACGTATTCGTGTGCTAGGTTATAGAACTGCTGACTGGACAGGCGGTCTAAATATTCCTGGATTTGTATACGATCAAGCACTAGTATTTGAATGGACACCTTATAAAGATTATGCTATTGGTGATGTCGTTAAATATAAAGAATTTTATTACACTGCAATTTCAAAAGTAAGCGGCACAAAGGATTTTGAATCATCTAGTTGGTACAGATTATCTGAAAAACCAAAATCCGGACTAATACCAAACTTAGAATATAAAACTAATCAGTTTGCTGACTTTTACGATTTAGATACAGATAATTTTGATGTAGGACAACAAGAAATTGCCCAGCACTTAATTGGTTATCAAAAACGTGACTATCTAGCAAACATTATTAATGACGATGTAAGTCAGTATAAATTCTATCAAGGAATGATACAGGATAAAGGCACTCTTAATGCTCTTACAAAACTATTTGATGCATTAGGTTCAGCAGACAAAGAAAGTTTAGAGTTTTACGAAGAATGGGCAGTACGTCTTGGACAATACGGTGCAGCAGACGGTTTTGAAGAAGTTGAATATATTCTTGATGAAGAAGAAATGGATCTTAGTCCGCAACCTATTTTACTTACTGATGATATTACAGGCGACGAAACAGATTTAGTTTATAGAATACCATCAGATGATGTTTATGTTAAATCTGCTCATTACAACCATACTCCTTTCCCCAAACGTTATGTAGTTGATACACCGATTAAAACTGCTGGATACGTTAGAGAAAGTGATATACAATTTATTGTAACACGTAAAGAAGATATTCTTGCTATAGATATTGCAACAGTTGCAGAAGGTGATTATATCTGGGTTACCTTTGAAGGACAAGATTGGAACGTGTACAAACATGTTGATACACAATTTACAGTAACAGGTGCTATTCCTAAAGATTCAAATCAAGCAGAAATTGTACTTGATAAAATACATAACTTTAGTATTGGCGAGTACATTGGTGTTAGAAATGTTGTTGACTTAGATGGATTTTACAAAGTATCAGATGTAAATTTAAATAGAATTACTATTGAATTAGGCGAAAACGGAGTACTTGCTACAGAAGAAACTGGGTTAGCAGGAGTTATTTCTACATTATTATCAAATCGTGTTGCTAAACTTGAAGATGCTAACAAGTATGCTGAAACAGATATTAGTCCTAATGAGCTTATTTGGATTGATAGTGTTGATAGCGATAATAAATGGGCAGTACTAAAAGCATCAACTGCATATAACTTTGATGAAGATATTCATAACCCAACTAGTAGTAATACATTTGGTGACAGCCTAGCAACAGATGCAAATAATAATTTTGTAGCAGTAGGCTCGCCAACAGATGGCGAAGGCAAAGTACACATCTACAAAAGAGAGAAAGACGGAAGTACAGTATTTGGAACATTACAGCAGCATCAAATTTTAGAACCAATTGCAAACTTTGACAATGGCACAAGTAAATTTGGCGATAGTGTTACAATGAGTCCAGATGGAAAATATATTGTTGTTGGTGCTCCGGAAGCAACATATGTTAAAAGTGCATTTAAAGACAATTTTAACTTTGCAACAAATTATAAATTAGGTACTATTGTACAATATAATGGCGGTTTATATAAATCACGTAGACGTGTATTTGGTAGAACTGATAACATTGTATTTGGATCATTTGACAGTGTAAGTCGCTGGCGTTCTGAACTTTATAAACAACATAATAATTATTTAGACTTTCCTATAATTACAACAGGCGACTATCCACTAAATGATGTAGTAACAGATCATATCCTTGTAAGAGCTCCTGCTGATGCATACCAAGGAAGCAACATTGGCGATGCTGTGTACTTTAATTGGAACGATATTACCGAAGCGTACATTGATAATGAAGGTATAGAAATTGTTGGTTTAGGTATGGGAAATCCTGTAACACTAACAACAAATCAAAATCATGGACTAGTTGATGGCGATCAAGTAATATTAACAGATTTTCCAAATGATAACTTAACATTTAGAAGTGACGTTTATGATAACAGCGATATAAACACTCCTTTTGATACACTTGAACAACAAGGTGTTAAAGGATTCGAAGGTGCTACGTACTATGTTAAAAAGATATTAGATCAACAAATTGAACTTTACAGAGATGCAGAATTAACAGACAAAGTAATTGGAACTGTAGGATTTACAGGCGAGCCAATTGGTGCTGATCCTAGTAACCTTAATTTAGGTGACGGAACTGTTCAAGGAGTAATTCGTAAAATTAATATTCCGTTTGGTGGAAAACAAGACGAAATTACAAAAGAATTTTTAACTGAAAATGTTCATACAATTAGACGTAAGATTGAAGAAGTATTTTATATAGTTGATCCGGTAAACATTCCAAATATACCAGTTACTATAACAACTACTGGCAATGTGCCTACAACAAATATTGCAGTTGGGGATATCATAGGGCAAGAAAATAATACAGTATTTGGTACAGTTAATAAAATTAATGGAAATCAAATCGAAGTAATTAATGTTTCTGGAATATTTAAAATTACTGGAAATTTACTTAATAGGTCATTAGCAAGTGCTACTGACTGGGTTGATTTAGGCGTAGATACAGTTCCTACTGATATAACTGCATTAATAAGTACAGGTACAAGGATTACTACAGAAACAGGTAATGCTACAGTTACTTACATTAGGAAAGAACTAGGTAGATTAATAATCTATGCTAATGACAAAAACGGAATATTTGATCCTTCTGGAGAGTTATATATAGATGATCAGTTCTTAATTGGTAATTACGAACGTCCTCTGCATGATGCCGTTGATAGAAGTGATGTTGTTGGTGGATATTGGGAAATAGCAACCGACAATACTTACATTCCAGGGAACGTAACTAGCGATAATGCATATGGGTTAGTTATATCCGATATTAAGAACGGATACAATCCAAATACATTTAGTAGTCCGGATGCTACTTGGAGCGAAAGTTCTAATAGACTTCCTTATAATTCAAGTTTACAAAATGCATTAGATAATCCAATACAATTAGTAGATGATCAGCCAATACAGAAAGAAGTTGATTTGATTAGAGTACTAAGTCATAAAAGTCAAGGTATTGGCGGAGATGTAAACGAAGTTGATATTTTAAGTGATAAGTGGATTGTAAGACTTCCTAAGAATATCTCAGACAAAAGTCAAACAGATCCGACAGCATATGTAGGTGTATATCTAAATGATATTAAAGAACAAAATGGATCTATTATTGATTTATCAGATAGAGGATTTGGCGACGATCCTTATAGTGTAATAAACAAAGTTCAAACACCGTATGACTTGTGGGACGGATATATTGATATTGATATTTCACAAACTGGCGGCAACGAATTTGATTTAGTTCCAGGCGATAAAGTACGTGAAGGTGATACTGGACCAACAGCAACAGTAACTTTTTATCAAAGAGATTTAGATAAAGTTAGAATATATGTTAAAGATGTTGCTGGCATATTTACATTAGGAAGTCGATATGGGTTTGCTGGCAAAATTATTAACAAAGAAGTAGGTAGTAATAGAAGTCGTTTCGGAAATATTGAATCAAGACAACTTGCAGATAACGACATTGGTAAACTAGCAGTATTCCAGCATAGTGAAAACTTATCTATACCACCTAAATTATCATTTGCTATTTCAAGTCAAACTGATGAAATTGCAGATTATGAAACTAAATTTATTACAGGTATAGAATATCAAACTTGGATTGAAGAATTTAAACCAGGATTGCCAAGGAATACACTTGCACCTAGTACAGAAAATAATGACTGGGCAGAAGTTGATAATATTCCAGTCAATGTTGGACGAGATGCGAGTACATTTATTAGAGAAGGTGCGTTCTTTGTATATTCTTACAACAGCGAAACTGATAACTATGATTTAGTTAATGGTTATATTCTTCCTAATAGAGAGGATGCAAACGGTAATCCGGTAGTTAATAGAAAATTAGGTTCTGAAGTTAAATTAATTAACAACGGAGATTTTTATAAACTAGTAATCAACAGCAGTGAGCCCCATATTAACGATACAGATGCTACAGGCGGTGCCGGCAGAGTTTATTTTGTTGTTCACGGAGAAAATCAGTTTGGAGAATACAATTGGCAATTAGGAAAAAATCAAAACTTTAAAGGTGTATACAGTAATACAGACAACTACTACCAAGATCAAGTTGTTATTTACAATGATGTATTTTACAAGGCATTAACTAACTTAGGCAATGAAGAATTTGATACATCCAAATGGAGATTACTAAGTGATGCTATTGACTATGTAGGCTATTTGCCAAACACATCTGGATATGTTTTTCCAGGAGAAGACTCTAGTATTGTTGATTTAACTACAACTACTTTTGGTAGAACATTTGATATTAGTGAACAAGGAACAGTTTTTGCTACCATTGCTGAATATAATGATGGAAACAAGCTAGTAATATACACACTAAAAGATAATCACTTTGAATATAAAACAGAGTTTACTGCCCCGGTAGGCAGCAAAGGATTTGGAGCTCAAATAGCAGTTTCAAACAACGGTAATTTAATTGCAGTAAGTGCCCCTACTACAGATGCAGAAAATTTATTACAGGGTAAAGTTTATGTTTATAAAAATTCAGGCGGAACATTTAGTTTACATCAAACATTAGAAAGTCCGAACAAAGAGCTTGCAGAAGGATTTGGATTAAGAGTAGGATTTGACGGAAATCAATTAGTTGTTTCTGGTAGCACCAGTGACATATTATTAGAAACTACATTTGATAGATACCTAAATAGAGATACAAATTCTGAACAAGAATTTAATACTCCATATGTTAATGATCCACAACTTGCATTGTCAGTAGGACACACTACTTTTGATAATGGGTTTACAACATATGTAAGTTCTATACAAGATAGCGGCATAGTTTACTTGTATGAAAATATTAATGATAGTTTAATATTTGGACAGAGATTAAAATATAATAATTTTAATGTTGAAAACTTTGGTAAAAATGTTATTGTACAAGATAATACTATACTTGTAGGTTTACCTACTGTAGACGGTGGAAAAGTTGCTGTATATATTAAAGATGCTGATGCACGAGTTTGGAGTATGTATAGAGAACCAGTTGTACCAGTTGACATAGATAAGATGCGAGGGTCATTTGTATATGATACAAATAAAAATCTAATGCTATCGCGCTTAGATATTATTGATCCTATACTTGGAAAAATTGCAGGTATAGCTGAACAAGAAATTTCTTATAAAACGTATTTTGACCCAGCAAACTATAATATTGGTAATGCATCTACTAAAGAAGCTCTTGCAGTTTGGAGTCGAGAACATATTGGTAAAATATGGTGGAATCTAAGTACTGTTAAATTTGTTGATTATCATCAAGGTGATGTATTATATTCAAGTAATATATGGGGGAATCTTGCACAGGGTGCAAGCATTGACATATATGAATGGGTAGAGTCAAAAGTTATTCCTAGCCAGTGGGACACAAGAGCAAACACAAATCAAGGTGTAGCTTCTGGTTATACTGGTGTGACATTACACGGTGATACAAAATATGTAGAGAAAGATATTTACGATAATATCAGTCAGACATTTAGTAAGCGTTATTATTTCTGGGTTAAGGATACACGTATTGTACCAACAGTCGAAGGAAGAAATAAAACAGCATTTGATATTGCTAATATTATTAGAGATCCTGCAGGACAGCAATTAAAGTTTGTAACTATACTTGGCGATGATAGATTTGTATTATACAATACAAATAAACTAACTAATGATAAAGATGTTGCTATCAATTTCCGTTACTGGACTATTAATAATCAAGACAATAATATTCATACAGAATATCAAATTATTACCGACGGATTAGATACAAGTCGTCCAAAGAGTGTAATTGAAGAAAAATGGTTTGATAGTTTAGTTGGAGCCGACAAGTACCATAGACTAGTACCAGATCCTACATTAAGTGTAAAACAAAAATACGGAAATGAACTAAAACCAAGACAGAGTTGGTTTATTAATAGGCCAGAAGCACTTAAACAATTTATTGAAAGAGTCAATAGAGTTCTTAAAAATGAACTAGCAGTAGATAGTTTAAATATTAATAAATTATTTGAAAAAGATCCAATACCTTCAGCATTATCAGGCTTGTATGATACAGCCGTTGACACTGACGAAGAATTGCGTTTAGTTGGTACTGTTAGAGCCGAAACAGCAGTATTACAACCAGTAATTGTAGACGGTATAGTAACAAGTATTGACATTGTAAATGCTGGTAGAGGTTATAGATTACCACCTAAAATTGAATTTAGCGGTACTGGAGAAGACTTAGAATTACGTGCTAATATAAACGTCATAGGCGCTATTACAAGCGTCGATATTATTAATGGCGGTACTAGCTACCAAGACACGTTAACGCTTACTGTAAGGGCTCTTAGTGCGCTTGTACGTGCTGATAGCACACTTGCTGGAGCTTGGGCAATATATAATTGGGACAGCATAACTAGAACTTGGAATAAGTCTGTGCAACAATACTACAATGTAGAAGATTATTGGAATTATCAAGATTGGTATGCTGAAGGTTACAGTTCATTAACTTCAGTAGATTTCTTAATAGACGATTACTACCAGCTAAACATTATTCAAGATAGCATTGGCGACACTGTAAAAATTAGCGATGTTGGAGCAGGCGGTTGGATATTATTAGAAAAAATTGTTAACACAGATACTCCTGATTATACTATAGGATATAAAACTGTTGGTAGACAGAACGGAACTATTGAGTTCTTAGATAAGTTATACACACAATCCGGCGGCGACACTGAATTACGTAAAATATTAGAAACAATTAGAGATGACTTGTTTGTAGACGAGTTAGCAAACGAATATAATCAATTATTCTTTGCAAGTTTGCGTTACGTGTTATCAGAACAAAACTATGCTGATTGGTTATTTAAAACAAGTTTCATCAAAGCAAAACATAATGTCGGAGAGCTTAAAGAAAAAACTACATATCAAAATGATAATTTACCTAGTTTTGAAGCATACGTTGAGGAAGTTAAGCCGTATAAAACTAAAATTAGAGAATATCTATCAGCATATGATAAGACAGACAATACTCAAAGTGTAATTACAGACTTTGAACTATCACCGTTCTATAATCCACAACTTGGTGAAATAGTTTCGCCAAAGGTTACAATTAATGAAGGTGTGTTGTCTAACATTAACTTTGATGAAAATGAATATCCACAGAAACATTGGATTGATAACTTTACATACGAAGTTGAAGAAATACTAATTAAAAATGGCGGCACGGGATATACTGAAGTACCGTTAGTTACAATTAGTGGCGGAGGCGGCTCTGGAGCAACTGCTCGTGCATTTATCGGTAGTGGTGCAGTTAAAAGTATTATTGTTGATAATCCAGGAAGTGGCTATACTAGTGTTCCTACAGTTAATATTGAAGGAACACGAACCGATGGCGGAACAGATCCTAGAGTAAGTGTTGTGCTTGGAAATAAGAAAATTAGAACTGTAAATATCAAACAAAAATATGATAGAATTACACCTAATTATGAAATACTTGTTCTTAAAGAAAGTGAAACGTTTGTAAGTACTGGTACAGAATTAAAACTTCGATTGAAGTATCCAATGGACCTAACAAGATCAAATGTTAGTGTTGTAATTAATGGTGTCGAAGCATTAGATAGTGAATATTCATATGAAAATGAAAGTGCAGTAAGTAGTGATAACTCTCATACTTACGAATTAGGTTATATATTGCTTGAACAATCTCGTATTGTTGGTACAACTATTGTAGTGACATATAACAAAAGTTATGACATGCTATCAGCAGCTGACAGAGTTAAGTTACTGTACAATCCAGAAACAGGACAGTACGGCAAAGATTTAGGACAGTTAATGGATGGCGTTGACTACGGTGGCGTTGAAGTTCGTGGATTTGAGTTTGGACAAGATCTAGGCTTTGATAGCCAACCTTGGTATACAACAGCATGGGATTCATATGATGAAAACTTTGATGATGAAAGTTTTCCTACTACAGGAATACAAACTGTGTTTACATTGTCTAAACCTTTAGATGCTGGATTAACTTACAATGTATATATAGACGCTACAAGAGTTGATGACCCAAATTATGATGGCAGTACTAAAACTTATTTGGCTGATGATGGATCAACAGTACTTGCGCTTGGAAATCCAAATGCAATAATGAAATCGTTAACTACTGAAAGTGACGAATATGAAGTATCAAATGATGCTAACGGATCTCCTGTTTATAAAGTTAATATTAAAAATGTTGATGAGTGGGAGGATTTCTTTGCTACTTCTAATCCAACTATTACTATTAGAAAATCAAACAGTGACGGCAGCTTCTTACCAAGCGGTGCAGGATTTGATAGTTTAATTGAAGGCGGCAATTTACAGTATGGTACAGCAACAGGTCTTGACGCTGGAGATATTACTATTGACGGTGATGGATTTATTACACCAACTACATCAAAAGGTCCAGAAGAGTTAATTCCAGGACAACTGCATGATACACTTGATTTGAAAGTATTTGACAGAGTAGCAGACGGTGGTAGTGTAATGTCTACTAGAAATTATACTGCTACTGATTCGCAGATTGAATTTGCACTAGATATTTTGCCACATAACATATTCTCGCTATTTGTAAAAGTAAATGGTAGTATGCTTACTGAAGATGATTATGAAATTGATTATGCACAAAAGAAAATTACACTTGTAAATGCTTTAAATATAGGAGATAAAGTTAATATTTCGTCAATGGCCGGTAACGGTGAAAGAATAGTTGATATTGATAACTTTACAGGCAACGGCAATACTAGGGTATTTGTAACAAATAGTGTTTACAAAGCAGATTTACAGTCTTATATTACTGTAAACGGTTCTACAGCACAAGTAGCATTGTTTGAAACAGATGAAACATATGGAGATAAGCAGGGATTAGTTGGCTTAGAATTTGCAACTGCTCCTAATCTTGATGCATTTATTTACTATGCACTATATGACACAAACGAATCTACAATACAACGATACAGTGCATCTACTATAAACAGATTTATTGGAGACGGAAGTACTGTAGGCTTTGAACTTGCACCTACACCTAGCTCAAGACTACCACTAAGTCATAATGTTGTTGTTAAAGTTGATGATACAATACTATATCCTGGTTATACACAACAGTGGTATATTGTTCCTGATAGAAACTATCAGTTAGATAATTCACAGTGGGCAGGAAGTAGTTTAGCACCGGACTTAGTAGATGTATATTTAAATGGAAGAAAATTAAAACTTTTAACAGACTACAATTGGGACTTTGCTAATACACAAGTTATATTATTTGATAACGTAGGCGAAACAGGTGATGACTTAGAAGTTGTTATTCCTTCAACATCAGAATATGCTTTCTCTAAAAATACTAGATTAGGATTAGCTAAAGTAACTGGATCATATGAGATAGGCGAATCAGTAACGATAGGGTATCCTGATAGTACACAATTTACAGCAACAGTTAAATCCTATACTACTAACTTGTTAACAGTTATTGGCATAATACCAGGACTAGAACAATTAGTTGATTCTGACGATACTATACCAGTTGAAGGATTAACAAGCGGCGCTTTGTCAAATAATGTGCAAGATTATGATTTAATTGAAGCCGGTGATAGTTTAGTTCTTAATGATGCCCCGGCAGACAATGCAACAATTGATGTGTTTACATTTGCAAGACATGAATTACAAGATATTCAAATGGAAACTAAAACAAATGTTTCTAGAAGAGTACTAACTATTGGCAGTGAAGATTATTATGAAGCTCACAGACGTGGCAAAGGCTTAATTGAATTAAGAGAGCCAACACTTGATACTGCATATGTATGGGTAATATTAAATGGAATATTACTTACAGCAAACAGAGACTATAAGCTAGTTAAATTAGATAGCTATATACAAATAACTCGTCCTTTAGAAGTTGAAGATGTAGTACAGGTTATACACTTTGCTGCTCCTAAGTCTAATGAGAAGTTTGGGTTTAGAATGTTTAAAGATATGTTAAACAGAACACATTATAAGCGTCTAAATAAGAACAATGTTTATACTCTTGCACAAGACTTAAATATAACTGATAAAGAAATTATAATTGCAGATACATCAAACATTACTATTCCTGATATAGATGCAAATAATCCAGGTGTACTATTCATTGAAGGTGAGCGTATTGAATACTTTAAAGTAGACGGCACTAAACTTTCACAATTGCGTAGAGGTACACTAGGTACTGGTGCTCGCACAGTTTACGAAGAAGGAACTGAGCTTATGGACCAAAGTGACAAAGAAACTGTACCGTATAAAGAACAAATGGTTTCGTTGATAGCACTTGAAGATGAATCTACACAAATTGTACTTGATTGGTTACCAACTAAAGGTGTAGACGAGTTTGAAATATTTGTTGGTGGAAGAAGATTGCGTAAAAATGCAATAGCAGCATACCAATTTCAAGAAATTGATGCAGACGGAAACTTAGTATCAGGACTTATTGATAAAGATAGTCCAGAAGGCGATATTACACTAGACGCAGAATTTACTCTTAGCATTGAAAACGATACTGCTATAGTAGAACTTGTAGAAAAACCGCTAACAAATAGTAGAATACTAATAGTAAGAAAAATAGGAAAAACGTGGCAACAGCCAGGTGAGCAGTTAAGATACTCGGATAATCCAATAGCACAATTCATCCGCGGAGCAACAACTGACTTACCTAAATAAATACACTAGCAGGAAGATAAAATGACAGATACATTTAAAGATTTAAACGGAGTACTACTCCAAGGACATATCAAAATTAGTGATCCTGAGAGTGGTGAAATTCTTATTGACAAACGCAATGCTATTCATTATGAAAATATGAGTATAGCACTTGCTGAGTCTTTAGCCAACTCAGGACAAGGGCCAATTTATAAAATGGCGTTTGGTAACGGTGGCACATCAGTTGACCCAACTGGTATTATTACGTACTTAACACCAAACAGTACTGGTACAAACGCAAGTTTGTATAACCAAACGTTTGATAAAGTAGTAGATGATCAAGCAAGTAATAATACAGATCCAGTAAGAAACAAATTAGAAACAAGACACGTAAGTGGTACAAACTACACAGACATACTTGTTAGTTGTTTACTAGATTATGGTGAACCTAGCGGTCAAGATGCATTTGATACTGCTACAAATACAGAAAACTTATATGTATTTGACGAGTTAGGATTAGTTAGTGCCGGAGCAGACGGTACTGACGGTAGACTTTTAACACATGTTATATTTCATCCTGTACAAAAGTCACTTAACAGATTGATACAAATTGATTATACAGTCAGGGTTCAATCACTAACTGGGTTTAATGAGGCGTAACAATGGCATATACTATTAGATATTCAGATTTTGTAAACAA
>ERZ1039804.984-NODE-984-length-17109-cov-7.325144_pt1 | contig 17109 bp, 16 predicted proteins | sample MGYA00383089_ERZ1039804 | MGnify/ENA primary metagenome ERZ1039804 (study PRJEB29581, sample SAMEA5548359) | metagenome | biome: marine; feature: coastal; material: water | depth 1 m | study: Short-term variability in the microbial, nano- and picoplankton dynamics...
CAAAACCGTCCATCACCTCGCGGGGTAATAATTTCTGGGTTAGACGCTCAATATCCGAGAGCAGATCCACTTCATCGGCACTGACCAGAGAAATTGCCGTACCCGTAGCGCCGGCACGACCGGTGCGGCCAATACGGTGAACATAGTCTTCGGCAACATTTGGCAGATCAAAATTCACCACTTGGGGCAGCTGCTCAATATCCAAACCGCGCGCGGCGATATCAGTGGCCACCAGAATACGAATCTCACCGGCCTTAAATCCTGCCAGTGCCTTGGTGCGAGCACCCTGGCTTTTATTGCCATGAATAGCCGCGGCAACAATGCCCTCGGCTTCCAGATGTTTGGTCAGCTTGTTGGCACCATGCTTGGTCTTGGTAAAGACCAGCGCCTGACTCCAGCTGTTATCGTGAATCAAGCGGGTAAGTACCCCAGCCTTTTGCTTTTTATCCACCGTGTAAACCGACTGGGTTACCGTGGGCGCAGTCGCATTGCGCGGTGTTACTGAAATCTCAATTGGGTTTCTCACCAGACCTTTCGCCAGCTGGCGAATATCATCGGAGAATGTTGCCGAGAACATCAGGTTCTGGCGACGCCTCGGCAATAGGCTGATAATACGCTTGATATCATGGATAAAACCCATATCCAGCATACGGTCGGCTTCGTCTAGTACCAGCACCTCAAGAGAATCAAATTTCACTGCATTCTGACTGTGCAGGTCCATCAAACGGCCAGGAGTAGCCACCAGAATATCAACACCCTTGCGCAGCTTCATCATCTGCGGATTAATCTTTACACCGCCAAAAACAACCGCAGATGTCAGTGACATATGCTTGCTGTAGAGGGCAACATTCTCACCCACCTGGGCGGCTAGCTCACGGGTTGGCGTGAGGATTAATGTGCGCACATGATTGGCCTGCGCACGACGTCCAGTGCTTAACCTTTCAAGTATCGGCAGAGTAAAACCAGCGGTCTTTCCGGTGCCTGTCTGCGCGGCGGCCATAACATCGCGGCCATCCAAAACGGCTGGTATGGCTTTGGCCTGAATCGGCGAAGGCGTGTCGTAGCCCTGCGTGGCAACGGCTTTGAGAATCGGGGCTGAAAGGCCCAGTTCGGTAAAGGTCATAGGGTGTCTTTTTGGGTTTGCGGGCGCTCGATATTGAGTGCACCTAGAGAATGGCGCGCAGACTACAGGAAATGGCCTGTAAAAGCCATTTTATCAAGGACTTAGATAACTACTCGGCAACAAATTTCATGGAAATCGAATTGACGCAGTGGCGAATATTCTTTGCTGTCAGTCCCTCACCTTCAAACACATGGCCCAGATGGCCATCGCAATTGGCGCAGAGTATCTCTACACGCCGACCATCAGCATCGGGCTCGCGCTTTACCGCGCCAGCAATCTCATCATCAAAGCTCGGCCAGCCACAGTGGGAGAGAAACTTGTGCTCTGAATTATACAGAGGCGCATCGCACTGCCTGCAGAGGTAGAGCCCAGCATCGGTTTTATCGGTATATTCACCGGTAAATGGTGGCTCGGTACCCTTGTTCTGGATAACATATTTCTCATCGCGGGTAAGTTGATTGAAAGGCTTGCTCATAGACGGCTCCAGAAATTAACTTTGCACCAATGACCAGAGATCATTCATGCCGCGCTGAACAACTTTTAGCGGCTCAATACTATCTTTATCATACGCGAAGTTAGTAAATATTAGATCGGTTGAGTATAGATGCATATAGTCCAGTGCAGGATGACCCATAGCGGCATACTCCCAGTCCAGAAGCTTTAGACCCTGTGCTGTAACAAGAATATTCTCTGGAACCAGATCATGGTGGCTGATCACCGGCGTCCAATTGCTGTTATCCAGGGCTGAGGCGGCAGACAATATCTGCTCAACCATCCCTTGATCGACGAGGTGCTGATCCAATTGATTGATATAGGCGGTGCAGTAATCTACATAGTTGCGCTTTTTCAGATCAGGCGCAGCAATTGCCTGGATCTTCGCCAGCGCAGTATTCAGGTTGCGGCGATTTTCCGCAGTATTCACCCAGTGCTGCCCCTTGCAATAGCTGCTTACCATTACCTGATCATCAGCGAAGAACAGTCTGGGAACAGTACCTGTGTGCTGAAGCAATTGAAGGATTTCCTGCTCTCTATTGCGATCTATACCAAGGCTGTGACTGTTGACAGCATTGATCCTAACCACAGCCTCAAAGTCACCGCTGGCCACCAGAAAGGAACGATTGGTTTTACCGCCGGACAGCTCGCAAATAAGCTGAGGCTGGCTGCAGAGAGTTGCCCCCTCTTCCTGCCAGCTCTGCCATTTAGATAGCGTCTGCTGAAGAAGCTGCTGTGGATTGCTCACGATATTTTTTTACCCAAATAATATAACCGACAACGGCGAGAACAATATACAACACAAACAACCCTGCGGTTTGGTAGAGCCCGCGATCCAGATAGAGGAATATGGAGACTATATCGATAACTACCCAGTACAACCAGTTCTCGATAATCTTGCGCGCTACCATCACCGTGGTTATTACACTGGCCCAGGTGGTAAAGGAGTCCAGATAGGGAAGCCGCGCATCTGTATTGGCGGCCAGTAAATAACCTGAAATAATAGTGGCTATAAGAATAACCCCTATAGCCATACTGTGATTGCCAAGGGACCAGCGTGAGATCTCCAGCCCGGTTTTATCCTGACCGCCCCGCTGCCACTGGTACCAGCCATAGACCGCCATCGCCATATAGTAGATATTCAGCACAGACTCCATATACAGGCTGACATCGCCAAAAATCCACACATAAATAGCGGTGCTAAAGAAGGCGCAGTACCAGCAGAGACTGTTCTCTTTAATAGCAAAAAGCAGATAGGCAATCGCCAGTATTACCGCCACAGTCTCCAGATTGACCCATTCAAACATCACTTATAAAGCCTCGTAACCGGGAATAATTTTCGCCACATAGATCGCCATATTGAACTCCCGGTAACAGGCGGCAATCGTATCCTGCACCGCTTTCATGCAGTGCTCGTATTCCCCCTGCACTACCGTGCTGGTGGGGAATGTGGTGATTTTAAGATTTTCAAACTGGTTAATTTTTTCAATAAATCCATTGATGGGAGGAATAAAATCCTCCCGATTTGGATACATACTAATATCGATAGTAACCTGCATTTTAAAACTCCTTTTTATCCTGCTGTTTTAGAAATCGTATTTGCCGTTGATACCAAACATTCTTGGCTCGCCATACTGGTAATAGGCTTCAGTTTCATAAAACTTGCGCGGGTCATTACCAAAGCCGCCAAAGCCTCGCACTATGACATCTTCATCGGTTAAATTGCGACCCCACAAAGACAGCTGCCAACTCTCCAGATTGTAGGTCATATTGGCATTTAGCAGTTGGTAGGATTCTGTCTGCTCATTGTGGCTTGAAGAGAGGTAGAACTGGTCTTTACCCTCTATATCCAGAGTCAATGCCAAATTCTGGTTAACCTGGAAAGTCGTACCCAGGGCAAACTGGTAGTTAGGCGCATGAGCCTGCTGACGGCTGTCGAGGTCGTCTGAAAGAGGAATATCATACTCGGTTTCCAGCCAACCGAGGCTGGCAAATACGGACAGGGCTTCACTGGCAAACCAATTCAACTCAACCTCGAGACCATAGTTACTACCGTTGGCTGAATTGCCAAAATAGTCAGTGAAATCAGAAGCCTCACTATCCTCACGAGACTGAACCAGCGACTGCTTAATCTGGATATCGTCACGCTTCTGGTAGAAGGCAGCGACCTGGGCCTGAAGCTGATCATCCAGCCATCGGCCTTTAATACCGGCTTCAAGATTCCACATTATTTCAGTGTCAAACTCACGGTCTTCAGCACTCAGGGAGGGATTGCTATTAACACCGCCTGCTTTGTAGCCGCGTGACACCAACCCATAGACCATAGTCTCATCTGAGAGCTGGTAATTTAGTGCAATACGACCACCCCAGAGATTCTCATCAACATTGTGAGCAACAGCTTCACTATCCATATAATCCGCGCTACGTTTTTCAAAACGCAGACCCGAAGTCAATGTCAGGGCATCTGAAAGCTGGGTATCAAGCTGTCCATAAATAGCCTGGTTGCTGGTATTAAAGTCACTGGTGAAGTCTCCAGAGGCATAGGTATATTGGCGCAACAACTGCTCATCCTGGTCGCGCCAGTAGATACCAGCCACCCAATCAGTGCTGCTATTTAAGATTCTGCCGCTCTCTGTAGAGACCAGCTTGATATCCACTGTGGCATTTTTGCGGTCGCGAATATAGTTATCTACTGAGTTGTACTCCCAGCCTTCACAGGGCTCTCCTGTACAGATATCCGGGAATGCCCAGTCCTCATCGTAGCCGTACTCAAGATTGTTATCTGCAACGCTAAGCAAACCTACTAACTCAATGCTATCACTGCCCTGCCAGCTGCTCTCGACAGCAAAAGCCGTGGACTCGTGGCGGTCATGGCCGGGAGTATCGGAGAGGGTGTGACGGGTATTATCCAGTGAAAACCCGTCGTAACCATTATCTGCATTGACATGAAAAACTGTTAATTTAAGTGCCAAATCTTCACTGGCCTGCCAAGCAAAAATCGAGCGCAGGCTGAGTTCATCGATATTGTCGGTATCGTCGCGGTTAAGAAAATTATTTTGAATATAGCCATCGCTGCTGTGTTGTTGTACTGCTACTCGAGCAGCCAGATCCTCACTTAGCGACCCGCCAACAGCCGCACTGACTGTCTGGGTATTGTAGTCTCCGATGGAGACTTCAAGATTGCCCTGGGTCTGCTCAGTGGGCTGGTTAGACTTGAGGTTGATTAGTCCCGCCAGTGCATTAGCGCCGTAGAGGGTTCCCTGTGGCCCACGCAGTATCTCAACCTGCTGGATATCCATAGTCGTCGCCGCTCCGGCAATACCGGTGAAATCAATACCGTCAACCAGCGTGCCTACCGATGGATTTAGCGGTTCAATAAACTGGCTGCGCTCGCCAATACCGCGAATCTGTATAAAACGTCCACGGGAAGCACCGCTGGAAAAGTTTACATTGGGGGCCAAATTTAGCAGCTGATCGAGGTGGCGCGCTTGACGACGATCGATGGTTTGGCTGTCGAGCACACTGACACTGGCAGCAGTATTTAGCAGCTTGCTATTGCGAAAATCTGCACTGACGATAATTTCATCAATGGTATCTATAGCGACGCTCTCGGACAGAGCATTGGCGGAATAACCAAAAGTGGCTACACCTGTAACAATGGAAAAAAGGGCAATTGCAGCGGGTTTTAAAACACTGGAATAAAATTTCATATTGAGCCTCAGTAACATCAATTAAAGTTAAGGAGACCCGGAGTCAAAAGACGAGGTGAAAGGCAAACTGGCTAATAGTCCTATTCCTACGCCGGTATAATCCGGATCAGGTTCAAAGGGTGCATCTCAGGCCTATTGCAAGGCCGCCCCTTAGGAAACGCGGGCATAATAACATTGCCCTGCAGAGAAGGTATAAAAAATATTGATACTTTGTGGTTAAAAATTAGTTCATATTGAGATAAATCACGGGCTATCTGCAAGTGCTCTAGCAATTAAACCGTACAGGCAAGAACCCGGCTTATTTCACAGAGAGAACGACCTGACTGCTCACGCAAATCCGCGAAAACCTGCTCCACTAGACGTAAATCTCGCTGCGCTGTGGGGCTAAACTTCTTAATCAGCCCCTGATTGACCAGCGCATCACAGACATCCTTGGTCAATAGAAATGTGTCCTTGCCCATACTTCGCAACATCATCGGCCCAGAGTTGCCACCCAGCCTTGCGCCCTGCTTTTTAAGCTCAAGCCACAGGCCGACAATATCGTCCTCCGGCCACTCGGCAATAAACTGGGCAAAGCTACCATGGCTTCGCTGCCTGTCCAGTACATAGGTGGCGTTATGCCTTACGGAGACTATTTTAGTGAAGTTGCGGACTATGCGGGTATCCTTTGCCAGCTCTTCGAGCTTTTCATCGCTGAAATAAGCGATCGCCAACGGGTTAAACTCGGCAAAAGCGGCCTCAAAGCCAGGCCATTTATTATCGATCACCCGCCAGACAAAACCGGCGCGGAAAACGCATCGGGTCATCATCGACAGATAGCGATCATCGGTCTGCGCGGCTAACTGTGCGGGGGTCTTTGCCCGTGGCAATATGGCTTCAAGTTGATCGGCACCGCCACGATTATGCGCCGCCAGTTTATAGAGTTGGGAATAGGATGTTGCCACAGACCTGTCTCACTAAATTATTTTATTAGACAACATTATATAGGCTGCTCAGCCGATTATTTGAATAATAAAGCCTACAGCTACGACCAGCAGCACCAGTGCAAATAGCTTTTCCAGCCAGCGACTGCGCCGCTGATAGGCGATTAATGATGTTGAATGAGAAATAACCACCGCCATCAACATATACCAGAGCATATCCACACCACCGGCAATCAGTGCCAAGAGCACTTTTTCCCAGGGCTGGCTGTCAGCATCGACAAACTGACTGAAAAGCGCGCTAAAGAAAATCATAATCTTGGGATTAAGCAGCGCGATTAATAGGCCATCGCGAGCGGCCAAAAATTTCGAAGACTGGGCGGAAACTACCGAATAAGCATCGCGGCTGGGCTTTGCAAATAGCAATCGGAACGCCATAAAGATTAAAAATACACAGCCAGCTATTTGTATTCCACTAAAAATCAGCGGGTTGCGATCTACAACTACAACTAACCCAGACGCTGTGACAAAGGCAAAGATACCTATCATCAAGCCGTGGCTGATAGCGGCTATGAGGCCAGCCACCCTACCCTGAGAGAGCGACAAATTAACAATTACCGCAAGGCTGGGGCCAGGGGACATTGCACCTAACAGACAGGCTGCTGTGACAGTAAACCAAAATCCACTATCCATAGATTCACTCTTCGTTTATCTGAAATAGCCTTTTATACAGGCATATTTAGATAAAGCAACTATGAGGAACAGCATTTTTTGGCACCTGAAAGCCAAAAAATCAAATTAGGGGGAGACAGCTCGCACTAATACTAAAGTATTAGTACGTATAGGTTATACCAAACAATTCGTAAATCAATAAAATACTTGTTCGAACAATTTATCCACAAACGGATTTGCATTAGACACTGTATATATAGGCTGAAACTTACATAGCGGCCTGGAAAAGACACTTTATGCTAGATTCCGAGATGAGTACTAAAATCTATGAGCGCTGAAAGCAAAGACATTATCAATCCACAGGTACTGGAAGAAACAGTTTCTGCAGGCCTGTTGGAGTTCGAAAGCCTGATCCAGGCTGTTCATGAAGACAGAAAATCAAAGCTGATCGATCTGTTGGTGGAATTTACTGAAGAGTAAAATTGTTGGTAAACCTATACCTGTTTCAATTACTGATTAAATTTTTCAGCAACTTTGGAAAATAGCTTTGAGCGCTCGGTTTTGGAGAGGCCCAATATTTTTTTATAGATCTCCTCGACAGAGTTAATTTTTTTACCGGAGGATTTATTCGGTAGGGCATTGCAGTAGAGTGAGTCTATAGGGACACCAAAATAATCGGCCAGGGCCGCCATAGAGTCACGACGAGGATCCTGTGTTACCTGACTGAGTATTCGGTTAATGGTCGGCTGGGGAACCCCGGTAGCCCTGGAGAGGCCGCTCTGAGAAATGCCCTCTTTTGCCATTAAACGTGCTAGTTCTTTGCTCATATAATCACTCAATTTTTCGTACTGTAGTTAACTGTCCAATGATGTAACATTTTTAGGCAATTTTTCATTGGATTGCCAGTTTTTATTGTTACTTCAAAACTAAAACACCGCGTTTCGATTCTTGGCTTTGTCAGCCAATTTACCCGCAACTCCGTCCAGCAGATCGGGGCGATCGGTAATAATTCCATCGACGCCGAAGCTCATAAGATCGGTCATTTCCTGAACATTATTAACCGTCCAGACGTCCAGCTTTAAATTGAGCTCGCGAGCTGTCTCAACCAAAGATTGAGAAATAACTCTTATACCGTTCTGTTCAAGAGGCAGCTGAACTGAATACCCTGGAGAGTCGTAGAGATGACCCAACCCCAGCCAACTGAGAACCACCATCCACAAAGCCTCTTCCTCACCCAGGGAAGTTGGAATTTCTGGACATCGCTGCCTGAAATTGCGCAATACTGAGGAATGGAACGAGCCCACGACCACTTGGTTGAGCAACCCGTACTCTTTAATCAGCTGGCATAAATAACCACCGGCTTTTGTATCTTCAGGCTTGAGTTCAATTAAAAATCGGTTTGTTGGTAATGCGATAAAAAATGACTCCAGTGTCGGAATACGAATGCCCTTTTCGGCAACTTTTCCCGGGTAGTCATACTTATGGAAACCAACATCGAACAATGATAACTCAGCCAATGTCATTTCGGCAATTCTACCAGTGCCATTAGTTGTAGAATCAATCGTATCATCGTGGCGCACAACCAAAATATTATCGGCAGTTAAATGGATATCCAGCTCGAGGATATCTGCCCCAACAGATAAGGCGTTCACGGCAGCTTCTAAGGTATTTCCTGGCAGCAGGGCGCGCCCATTGCCATGGGCGATAACATTGAACGATTGATCGGCATAAAAGGGTATATCATCTACCCGGTTGTCGGCGGGCCAGAGCAATAAAGTGGCATAGACAAACCCGACAACCAGCACAGAGGCGGTTAATTTTCTAGGCAGGGAAAAGGTCATAGGCACAGTTCACAAATAGACTCAAATAGTTATTTATTGAGACGGTTGGCGATCAACTGATCCACAACCGAGGGGTCTGCCAATGTTGAGGTATCACCCAGATTTTCCAATTCATTGGCAGCCACTTTGCGCAAAATTCGCCGCATAATTTTTCCAGAGCGGGTTTTCGGCAGGCCTGGTGCCCACTGAATAATATCCGGTTTGGCTATGGGGCCAATCTCTTTGGCACAGAGTGCAACCAGCTCATCGCGCAATGCATCATCGGGTTCAACGCCAGACATGGGAGTTACATAACAATAAATACCCTGCCCCTTTATATCGTGGGGGTAACCGACTACCGCCGCCTCAGCGATATGCTGATGCAGAACAAGTGCACTTTCAACTTCTGCGGTACCCATTCGATGCCCTGAGATATTCAGTACATCATCGACACGACCAGTGATCCAGTAATACCCATCCTTATCGCGACGAGCACCGTCACCCGTGAAGTAATAACCGGGATAGGCATTAAAATAGGTATCAATAAATCGTTGGTGATCTCCGTAGATAGAGCGAATCTGGCTCGGCCAGGAGGCTTTTATCATCAACAGACCCTCACCGGCACCTTCGATCTCAGCGCCATCTGAATCAAGCAGTACCGGCTGCACGCCAAAAAATGGCCGCGTTGCAGAACCCGGTTTCAGGGCAGTTGCCCCAGGCAGAGGTGTCAACATATGTGCGCCGGTTTCAGTTTGCCACCAGGTATCAACAATCGGGCAGCGAGAGTCACCAACGACCCTGTAGTACCACTCCCAAGCCTCTGGATTTATCGGCTCACCCACTGTCCCCAAAAGTTTTAGTGAGCTTCGCGATGTGCTGTTTACCCAATTGTCACCGCTACCCATCAGCGCCCTGATTGCGGTGGGTGCTGTATAGAACTGGTTGACCTGGTGTTTATCAATTACTTGCCAGAATCTCGAGGCATCCGGGTAGGTGGGAACACCCTCGAACATAAGCGTAATCGCGCCATTACACAGAGGGCCGTACAAACTATAACTGTGGCCAGTCACCCAGCCGACATCGGCAGTACACCAAAAGACATCGCCCTCTTTATAGTCGAAGGTGTATTTGTGGGTCATCGCAGCCATCAGCAGATAACCAGCTGTGCTGTGCACTACGCCCTTGGGCTTCCCTGTTGAACCAGAGGTATAGAGAATAAATAGTGGGTCCTCTGCGTCCATTATTTCCGGCTGGCATTCCCCTGCTACAGTCTCAATAGCATTCTGGTACCAGATATCTCGACTATCCGTCCAATCTATTGCTGCGCCGGTTCGTCGCACAACCAGACAGGTATGAACATTGGGGCAGTTGGCCAGCGCCTTATCGGTATTGGCTTTAAGCGGAATAGGCTTACCCGCCCGAACCGCTTCATCAGCAGTAATCACCAGCTGGCAGTCGGAATCAAGAATACGATCTTTTAGAGCTTCCGGAGAAAAGCCACCAAAAACCACTGAGTGGACTGCGCCAATTCGTGCACAGGCGAGCATTGCGTAAGCGGCTTCGGGAATCATTGGCATATAGATACAGACCCGATCACCCTTCTTGACGCCGCGCTCGCGGAGAACATTACCGAGGCGGCAGACTTTTTCATGCAACTCGGCATAACTGATATGCATAGAATCGGAAGGCTCGTCACCCTCCCAGATAATTGCTGTCTGCTGTGCTCGCTTACGGAGATGTCGGTCGATACAGTTGACCGCGACATTTAGCTGGCCGCCGCCAAACCAGGCGGCCTGTCCCTTTGATATATCGGTGTCACAAACAGTTTCCCAAGCTCTATTCCAGGTTAAAAACTGGGTGGCATGGTAGGCCCAAAACTGCGTTGGATTCTCTACTGACTGGCGGTACATCGTCTTGTATGTCGGCTCATCAATCCAGGCATAGTCGGCCCATTGCTGCGGAACAGGGTGCGCGGGAAAATCAGACATAGATCAAACCTCGGTAAAGATAATTTTTGTTACCAATAGTCTAGTGTAATTAACCACTCTTGCCCAAGTCTATCGGGGCGAAAGCATCGATAATCTCCGACTGCGATTCTATTTAGCTATCTTTTTTGTAGCGCGTCGGTTTGAGGCTGTTTTTGATTTTTTCAAGATGCGGCAAAAAGTCTGGACCGCGGCGCAGGGTCACGCCGGTAGCCAGCACATCGAGGATAACCAGATGCACAATACGCGAGGTCATCGGCATATATTCATCGGTATTCTCAGGGACCTCGACATCCAGAGTCACGCTGCTGATTGTCGCCAGGGGTGAGTCCGGAGCGGTCAGGCCGATCACCGTCGAGCCATTGGCCTTGGCGATTTCGGCAACCTCAACAACCTCTTTGGTGCGGCCTGTATGGGAGATAAAAAAGAACACATCACCAGTGCCACCGGTCGATGCCAGCATACGCTGCATCAACACATCGTCGTGAAAGGAGACCGGTAGGTTAAAGCGGAAAAATTTGTTTTCGGCATCGCGGGCAACCGAGCCCGAGGCACCGAGCCCAAAGAAGTAGATACGCTTGGCCTGTATTAATTTGTCGACAACCTGATTGACAACGCTGTGGCTGATTCTATCGCGTACCATGGCTAGATTATTGATCGTGCTATCGAAAATCTTTGGCGTGTAACTGGCGACATCATCATCTGGATCGACATTGCGATTAACAAAACGTACACCACTGACCAGAGCCTTGGCCAGCTTGAGCTTAAAATCGGGAAACCCAGCGGCGTTAAAGCGCTTACAAAATCTGTTTACACTGGGTTCACTGACCCCAGCAGCTTTGGCCAATGCAGCAATACTTGAGCTGGTTGCGCGATCCGGGTCGGCCAAAATCACCTGCGCCACCTTACTCTCCGACTTGTTAAGACTAGGTAACTCGTCGGCAATGATATTGATCAAATTTTGAGAGTGCATCCTAATACCTTTTTATTATTTAATTTCCCTTCCAACGTTGTACAAACTTTTTTCACTCTAGATTTATAGTCAACAAAAATTGATTCTACACGCCAATTCGTAAGAAAATTTCATGAAGATGTCATTAAGTTACATCAATATGCTTCAAATAGGCAATTTAACTGACAAAAAGCGGCTTACGATTGCCTCAAAAGCAGTTTAAGCCTATAATTTCGTAAGTTTACTACATAAATTAAGGCACTATCATGTACAGAATCGCCATTAACGGTTTTGGCCGTATCGGTCGCAATATTGTCCGCGCACTCTACGAGCGCCCAGAACTGCAAGACAAAATTAAATTAGTCGCTATCAACGATCTTGGTAGCCTCGAAATCAATGCTCACCTACTTCAGTTTGATACGGTTCACGGCCGCTTCAACCAGGATGTCCAGGTGACTGATAACTCAATTATTATCAATGGCGATGTTGTCAATTGGTCAAGCGAACGCAATCCTGCCGATCTGCCATGGTCTGATCTTGACGTTGATCTGGTTTGCGAATGTACCGGTGTTTTCACTACCCGTGAAAAAGCCGCACTGCATATTGAAGCCGGCGCCAAGAAAGTGATTATCTCGGCACCGGGCAAAGAAGTGGATGCCACTGTTGTATACGGCGTTAATGACGACGTTATCGACGGCACCCAGGACATTATTTCCAATGCTTCCTGCACCACAAACTGCCTGGCACCAATGGTCGCGCCGCTTCACGAAGCCATGAGCATTGAGAGTGGCTATATGACCACAATTCACGCCTACACCAACGATCAGCAGCTCAGCGATGTCTGTCACTCAGATGTCTACCGCGCGCGCTCGGCAACCATGTCGATGATCCCAACTAAAACCGGTGCCGCCGCCGCTATCTCTCTGGTAATTCCGGAACTGGCTGGCAAGCTCGACGGCATGGCTGTACGTGTACCAACAATCAATGTTTCGCTGGTTGACCTGACCTTTAATGCCGGTCGTGAGACGTCGGTTGAAGAGGTTAATGAGCTACTGCGCAACGCCGCAGAGGGCAACCTGAAAGAAGTTCTTTCATACAATGACAAGCCTTTGGTATCAGTGGACTTTAACCATATCGCTTATTCCTGTAACTTTGACGCTACTCAAACACGCGTCAATGGAAATCTGGTAAAAATTATGGCCTGGTACGACAACGAATGGGGCTTCTCAAATCGTATGCTCGACAACACGCTGGTACTTTTAGGTGCAACTGCGGAGCAACAAGATGCCGCGTAGAACGAAAATTGTCGCGACACTTGGCCCAGCCAGTAATGATGAAAAGACTATACGCCAGCTAATCAAAGCCGGCGTCAATGTCTTTCGTCTCAACTTCTCTCACGGCAGCGCTGAGGAACACACATTGCGTGCTGAGACAATTCGTGCAGTTGCCGGCGAGCTGAAAACACCTGTGGGTATCCTCTGCGATATGCAGGGCCCGAAGATTCGTATCGGCAGCTTTGCCAACGATATGAAAATCAGCCTGGCCAACGGCGATGTGTTTCGTCTGGACAGCAAGATCGGCCTTCACGAAGGCAATCAAGACGGCGTATTTATTGACAGCGAACTCCTCAAGGATATTGGCGTAGACGATATTCTGCTGCTCGATGATGGTCGTCTGACCTTCACTGTTGAGTCACGCAACGACCACTCGGTAATGTGTCGTGTCACTCAGGGTGGCCCTCTATCCAGCAAGAAAGGCGTTAACAAATTCGGTGGCGGCCTCTCGGCCCCAGCACTGACCGATAAAGATAAAGCTGATATTAAAACTGCAGCTGCTCTCAATACTGACTATCTGGCGATCTCTTTTGTTCGCTCCTATGAAGATATTGAAGAGACTCGCGCACTTCTCGCCGCAGAAAACAGTGGCGCGCATATTATCGCTAAAGTTGAACGTGCCGAAGCGATTACCCAGGAATTCTTGCCGGGTATTATCGAGAGTGCTGATGGGGTTATGGTTGCCCGTGGTGATCTGGGTGTAGAAATTGGTGATGCCAATCTGGTCGCCGTGCAAAAAGAGCTGATTGAAGCGGCTAACAATGCTAACAAAGTAGTTATTACTGCGACCCAGATGATGGAGTCGATGATCACTGCACCAACACCGACCCGAGCGGAAGTATTTGACGTTGCCAACGCCGTACTAGATGGCACTGACGCAGTGATGCTCTCCGCGGAAACTGCCGCTGGTGACTATCCTGTTGAGACAGTAACAGCCATGGCTCGCGTTATCGAAGGTGCTGAACGCCATCCGCTGGTTCAGCGTTCAAAGCATAGAATTGATCAGTCATTTGCGCGTATTGATGAATCTCTGGCGCTGGCAGCCATGTATGTTGCCAACCACCTGGAAGGTGTTAAAGCGGTTATCTGTATGACCGAAACCGGTTTTGCACCACTGATTATGTCGAGAATTACTTCGTCGCTGCCGATTTACGCGATGGCTGACAAGCTCGGCACCTGTGAAATCACTGCACTTTATAAAGGTGTGGTTCCAGTTCCCTTCCACGCCTCAACAATGGATCCCAAGCAGGTAAATCACCTGGCTGTTGAGACATTGCGCGAGCACAACGTGGTTGAAGACGGTGACCTGGTATTGATTACCAAAGGTGATTTCGTCAATGTTCAGGGTGGTACAAATACGCTGAAAGTTGTTCGTGTTGGTGATGTTATCCAGTAGCCAACCCTGACAACAGACATAAAAAAACCGGTATATGATGCCGGTTTTTTTATGCTCGGAATAATTAGACCCGCTTATTTCGCCCAGTAAATTGAAAGGGCCGCCTGCTGTTGCTGCAGTATTGAGCGAATAGGCAATTCCATCACATCGTCGCCGCTGTTGGCCTCATTTAGCACCTTCTCCTTGCTGGCACCGCTGATATGGATGACTATCTGCTGACTGTTTAGCAATCTCGGCAAGGTCAGACTCATACGTTGATGAGGTGCATGAACTGGCGTAACCGCAATGCAGTCGCGACCAGAATTCATATCCAGACCAGCTGCCAGGGCATCGGACTCAGGGAACAGAGATGCGGTGTGGCCATCATCACCCATACCCAGAATAACCACGGTAAAAGTACCCAGTTCAGCCAGTGCCTGCGCACATTCAGCTTCACCGTCTACAGCCTGATCTGCACTGTTTTTCAGTGCCAGATAGTTGGCCTGGCTGGCTTCATTGATCAGCAAGTTTTCACGCACCAGCTTTTCGTTGCTATCGGCGTGATCAGCATCAACCCAGCGCTCATCAGCCAGCAGCACAGTGACTTTCGACCAGTCCAAAGCCTGCTGCGACAGCAGATGGAAAAAACCCATCGGCGTGCGACCGCCAGAAACGACCAGAGAGGCGCTGCCCTGAGACTCAATAGAGGCTCCCAAAAGACCGGCAACCTTTTCACTCAAGGCAATATCCAGTGCCGAGGCATTTTCAAATTCAAGCATTTCACTCATAAATAATTCTCTCTTAAGCTTTTAACTACGCGACCTAAAAATTAAGCCTCGTGCCAGCTGCGGCCATCTTTTTCGATCAGCATTTCTGATTTGGATGGTCCCCAGGTTCCAGCACCATAGGGCTTCGTACCTATACCCTTGTCGTGCCAGGCTTCCAGCAATGTATCGCACCAATTCCACGAGGCCTCAACTTCATCACGGCTGACAAACAACCACTGGTCACCCTTGATTACCTCGAGCAACAATGTCTCGTAGGCATCGGCAATTCGCGACTCGCCGGAGGAGTCAAAAAAGTCCAGATTCAATGTACGCTTTTCAAGGCTAGAGCGCTCTTTCAAGCACTGCTTTTTCGAGAACATTTCCAGCTCGATACCCTCATTGGGTTGCAAACGGATAATCAGGCGGTTGTTGTGATCACCAGACTCAGGGAAAATAGCATGAGGGTGCTCTTTATAGGTGATCACCACTTCCGTTCCCTTGGCCTTCATACGCTTACCGGTCCGCAGGTAGAACGGAACACCAGCCCAGCGCCAGTTATCAACGTACGTTTTTAGCGCAACAAAGGTCTCAGTGTCACTGTTATTGCGTTCACTGCCCTCTTCTTCCATATAGCCAACCACTGGCTCACCGGAGATCCAGCCCGCGGCATACTGTCCGCGCACAGATTGTTCTTTGACATTTTCATCAGTAATCGGATTTAGGGCGCGAAGAATTTTCACTTTCTCAGCTCGAATCTCATCGGCCTGCAGTGAATTTGGCGGCTCCATCGCCACCATACACAGCAGTTGCAGCAGATGGTTCTGAACCATATCGCGCAGCTGGCCGACCTTATCGTAGTAGGACCAGCGTCCTTCAATACCCACAGTTTCTGCAGCAGTAATCTGGATATGATCAATACAGGTATTGTCCCACTGGGAGTTGATCATACGATTGGCAAAACGCAGTGCCAGCAGATTCTGAACAGTCTCTTTACCCAGATAGTGATCGATACGGTAGATATTGCGCTCGGGGAAGAATTCACCCACAGTGCCGTTCACTTCCTTGGAACTCTTCAGGTCATGACCGATGGGCTTTTCCAGAACAATACGCGAGGAGTCAAACACACAGCCCGCTCCATCAAGATTTTCACAGATAGAGCCAAAGATACTTGGCGGCGTAGCCATATAGTAGATTTGGATGCGCTCTTCATTCAGCCACTGTTTCAGGTTTTGGTATTCTTCCTGCTTTGAGAAATCCACTTTGACGTAGGTCAGTCGACTGCTGAACCTGGCCCAGCACTCCTCATCCCAATCCGACTCTGGCACATACTTGTGAAGATTTTCATGGGTATTGCCGACAAACTCCTCAGTGGTAACTTCCTGACGCGCGAGACCGGCAATGCGCATACTATCGCCAAGTAAACCGGCACGATCCAGCTGATAGAGCGCTGGAAACAGTTTGCGCTCAGCGAGATCTCCGCGAGCACCAAAAATGACCAAATCGTTATTACTGTTCATCATAAACCTCGTCGATGGCTTAGCCATCTACTGTATAAATTTTTTATTACTGACCCAGGGCACTGGCTTCACGGGCCAGTTGCTCAATTTCGTCCCAGCGCTGCTCTCTTACCAGGTTGGCCGGGCAAATCCACGAGCCACCTACGCACATAACATTAGCCAGTGACAGGTAATCCATCACATTGCCCAGTCCGATACCGCCAGTAGGGCAGAATTTAACATCGGCAAAGGGGCCTGATAGCGCCTTAATCTTTGCCGCGCCACCAGAGGCTTCTGCAGGGAAAAATTTAAAGTCCTGATAGCCGTATTCCATACAGCGCATCATTTCACTTACAGTGGATACGCCGGGCAACAGGCCAACGGATGATTTCTGTGCCGCTTTCAAAAGCTGATCAGTGGCGCCGGGGGAAACCATAAACTGGCAGCCGAGGTCTTCAGACAG
>ERZ1039804.985-NODE-985-length-17096-cov-27.767443_pt1 | contig 17096 bp, 18 predicted proteins | sample MGYA00383089_ERZ1039804 | MGnify/ENA primary metagenome ERZ1039804 (study PRJEB29581, sample SAMEA5548359) | metagenome | biome: marine; feature: coastal; material: water | depth 1 m | study: Short-term variability in the microbial, nano- and picoplankton...
AAGTTTAACCTCGTCTGGGGTACCCTCTTGTATAATAATATCATAAATATTGTCAGCCGCTTTAAACGCATAATTTCCATTCGCATCTGCTGTTAGTGGGTTTGCTACCCCAATGTCATCAACATCAAAAATAGTTGCCAATGCTTGTGATGAGTTTACCCGAACAGTAACAGAAGCTCCGCTTGCCGCATTGCCGGTTGTGTCATCGTCGAATTTTAAAACCGCCGTACCGTGATATGCTTTCATTAGTGATCACCATTCCCGTTTATATATCTTGCTGGCGTATCTCCGAAGAAATTCACCGTTGCACCATTATCTTTTACGCCACTGCCAGCTAAACCGCCAGTAGCGCCATTATTTGCACCTGCCACGCCCCAGCCATTACCTGAGCCATCTATCTCGCCATTTTTACCTGCGATATCTTTTTCTGTGTCTATGCCTGATATATCACCAGAATCTCCACCTGTACCAGCACTCCTGCCATCACCACCATCACCACCACGCCCTGAGATGTTAACGGGGCCAGCTGTTATGGAATTAAAGCCACCTTCTCCTCCTCCCGGCGCTCTGATGTACCCGTCTGCTGTTGGATATGCTGCTGATGGAGTTGCACCGCTAAAATAAATATCAGTATCAATTCCCTGAGCATCGTAAACTATACCACCATCAGTACCGTTGAGAGGCGATGACGTTTGCCCTGATGTATTTACACTAGCACCCTTGCCACCGCTGCCGCCTATTGCTTGAGCGTCAAAACCGTTCGCCATTACGATAATTATCTTAGATCCTGAACTGAAAGCGCCTGCTCTTATAGCTGTTTCACCTGACGAATAAGAGCCATCAAGGACGAATGTTAGTGTCACATCTTCGCTAGGAGCGCCAGCAAGTATATACAAGTTCACACTAGCAAGTGGAGAATCTAAAACAATCTCACTCCCTGAATTAAATGCTGCCTCATAAGACATTGTTGCAACGTCATAAATTCGCCCGTCTTTTTGGTATCGAGGATTTATTTTTAATATTTGCGCTCTAATATTTCCAGATATCAAACCGTCAGAACCTTGGTCGGTAGTTGTTATTAAATCAACAACATCACCAGCATTAAAATTTAAAGCTCTTTCTTCAACCTGAAACACTCTTACAAATGGAGTGAATTTAAACCTACTAACATATCTTTGAGTCAGTAAATCAGCAGCATCTTTAGTTAGTAAAAAATTGCTGTTAAACTGCTTGTCTTTATGTTTAGAAAACAAAGCTGGGCTAATTAAGGTGTTATCTGCAAATTGACTGCCTTTTTTATAGCTTGGTACGTCGTCACTGTCTGCTAAATTCTTTTTGTCATAAATAACCAAGGCCCTTGAAGCTCTAATTGATTCTTTAGGTGTTTTCTTTATAGAGTAAGCGTTTATTTCTTTACCCTCTAAAAGCGTCGCTGTTGATTGCTTCCAAACTGAGATAGCTGATAACTTAGCTTTATTTTCAGTAGTGGAGAACCATAGATCCATCAAGTAACCAGTAAGCACCCTATTAAGCACATCGTTAACGCTTTCTGACTCACTGTGCAATGTGTTGATTTTATCTGTTGAATGCCATTCTGCCACCTCTTCCGCCCATTCAGCGGCAGGAATTAAGGATGAATCAAAGTCACTATCAACTAAAACCTTTGTTATTAATGAGTCAATAGTTTCATTATCAGACAAATCACAAACAAAAACCTCATCGCCAGCACTATGATCACTTGCTACCGTTTTGGTCAATAGTACCGCTGAAACTGGAGCGTACAAATCACCACCTCTAGTGGTTACATTTAAAACTGCTGTTGGTGATAGATTATCAGTAACGCTTATTATCTGAAAGAACTCATCACCTATACGCACAAAGTCAACTGAAGAATAATCAACTTCACCATCAACAGGTATAGCGGTTACGGAGTCATTAACATCCAACCTAACAAAGCCACCTGAAGTTATAGGCCATGATTTTTCATCTAAGTTAGCAAGTGATATCAAATCTTTACACTCTAGCGACCATTTGCCTGAGCTAGAATTCAATTTAAAAGCGTTTGCTATATAACTTCTAGTTTGTGCGCCATTAACTAAATCAACACTTCCATCAGGCTGAACACGATAAAGCTTTAATCTCACTGTTTTATTTTCAAATATCTGCCTAGCGTTTAGCTTGCCGAAAAATGTACCTTGATTTTTTACAGCATCAGTTACACCGGGAGCGCTTGAATTTGGATCTTGTTTAGTGAAATCACTAAAGGTTATATTTAAACTGCCTCTAGCTGACAGACCGTCACCCGGCCTTAACTCTGTAGTATTTTCTTTTATCGCGGTGATACACCTGTATATAGGTTCACCATTAATACTAGGTAGTATTGGCGCGTTTTCATTAGTGAAATAATAAGTTTTGTACTCATTTGCCCATGCTTGATCGCAAGTCAAAGGAGTGCCAAAGCCTTGAGATGAGCCAAGCGTACAAGCACCAGTAATAACAGGCAAGTCAATCTCGAATACTTCAAAGTGCTGTTGAACTCTCATGTTTTGAGTTGCTGAAAATGTACTCATTAAGTTAGCCCGTTAAACGCTGTGAATTTTAAAGTGATAACATCAAGTGTAGGCGTTTGAGGGTGAGACTTAACGCCCGGCATTGGGTCATAACAAATATAAGTTGATTCTGGTTTTGACTTAAATTCTTTCATAAAGAAAGGCTGAGTAAAACTAAAGTCTATAAATGCTTGCCAAGCACCTTCTGTGAATATCGCCAGCTCATTAGGTAGCGATAAAGTGCCTTTTAAAGCTTTGCTTCTTTGTGTTGAGGATATTGGCGCTACCTCTAACGTGCTTACTGTTCGTTGTGTTGTATGCCTGTTTAACCAGTTGCGCGAATAACCTGATTGCTGACCTTTTTCTATAGTTAAATACTCACCAGCAGCAATGTAGCTAACAGTCATCTGGTAATTATTAGGAACGGTCACAAATTTAACTATTAAGTCTTGAAATGCTTGGGCTGGAAACGTAAACATCACATTGTTGTTGCGCTGTAATACCACACTATCTATCAAAGTAGTGTCATTGTATAGCTCAATAGTTGCTTGTGTTGGCGTTGCTGCTGTATGCCCTGAAATAGCAACATAACTAATATTTGTTTGTGCGCCATAGCTTACAGAAAAATCAGCCACGTTAGTTCCGTTCGTGTAGTTTAAGCTGTGGTCTGGATCTGAAATATTAGCCGCAATTTCACCAGTGCCGGGGTCTGTAATTGTTGGTACTTGATCAATTAAAACGTTTGAAGTCGTTATTGATAAACCATCTCTATCGGTGGCTAGTGCCGTGTTATTAATTATAGTCATTATACGCGCCCTTCAGATTTAGCCTGATTTAGCCAGTTAGCTATTGCTTGCCCTATTTCGTCACCATCTGGAACAGTAATATTTAATGTTTGAGATCCTGTTTCGCTAGACTCTGTTAAATCAAGTGATGATGTTTCACGCTCAAAGCTTTGTTGTGCTGGCCCAGACGATGCAACAGAACCTCCGCCACCTTCTGATATTGAACCTCCGCCTTTTGTTGAGCTCAAAGCGTTTGATAGCTGAACCGCACCCATAGCAGCAGCCAAGGCAGCGCGACCAAATGCCGTGTAAGGGTCACCAGATGATAATTGCATCATTACAGCAGCAGCGGTATCGGCAACAATCAATCCTGCTTTTATAGCTTTGTTATCATCAAGAAACGCAGAGTTAACAACGGATGCGGCTTTACTGTAATTACTGAAGTTTTTTAACCTTTGATCTAGGCTTGCTTTTTCTTCTTTCGTTGTGCTTTTGATTACCTTGCCACTTCCAGTAATAACTATCTCTAATGCTTTTTGGTTTTTACCTAAAAGTCTATCTATAGCCTGTTGAGTTTGCTCTGTTCTTTCTATTAACGCCTCTCCAAAAGTGTCAGTCCCATTTATTAAGTCATTCAGTGCTGCTCCAGATAACTCAACTAGATTCCCCCACCCTGTAGATATTAAATTCAAAGCGTCTGTAGTTGTTGTGGCTAGAGTTTTTATTACTCCTATAGCAGTTATTATCTCATCTGAATAATCAGCTATTAATTGCCTGCCTTCTGCGCCAAATGTAGCACTTAATTTGCTGAATTCTTCACCAACTTTTTTAATACTATCTATTTGATCTTGATTTAAAGTAGTGCCTAATTCGTTAAATTCATTTTTTAAGCGGTTTAATTCTGTGGCATTATCTTTCAGTAACGGGATTAAATCAGTGGCATCACTGGCTACACCTTCCAAAGCAAAGGACATTTGATTACCAGATATTCCGGCTTCCTCCATTTGCTTTGTCATTGCTTGCAATACTTCAGGGCCAGACATATTCTGGAACTCTCTAGCCAAAACGTTTGCCTCTGAACTTGATAGCTTCATGACATCTATAAAGTCAACAAAGCCACCACCGCCAGTAGCAATAAACTCGCCTATCTTCTCGTTGGTATCTTTTGATATATCACCGAGCTTTTCCATTGATATTCCAACAGTATTGGAAGCAAAAGCCAAGGCTTGCATCTCTTCTACCGTGGTATTGGCTCGATTAGCTGCTACCTCTAACTCTCTGGCAAAAGTTACAGCAGCCTTTGTCATTGTGGTTATAGCTGTTGCTGCTATGGTTGCCCCAAGCGCTGCCGCCTTACCCATCTGAGTAAATGATGTATCCGTTTTTTTAACAGAGTCATCAAGCCTGCCAAGCTTCTTGTCTGTTGCAGCTATCTTTGCGTCTAGCTTTGCGGTTTTAGCATCTAGTAAGACGATTAATGATTCTGTAGCCATTCTTTAGATGCTCCGTTTTTGACTCTTTCATAATTAAGCATGATAGAAGTATCAACGCTATTATTTTGTTTTTTTAGTAGCTTGCTTACTTCTACAAAATCTAACTTCCAAGCCTCGGACGGTGAAACATTCAAATGATTTACACAGACTTCCCACCAATGCCAATAATCAAACTTGAACGGCTCGAAGTCTTTTTTTATCCCGCCAAGGTATCCGGCTTTTTTCCGCTTGTTAACTCAGAAAAATATTCGTTTATCTGTAAGCCAATTGTGACCATAACTAAAGGCCAAGGTTCTGATAAGTTGTCGTTTCTTTCGTTTGCCGTCCAACTAACACGAAAAGAAGCATCTTCAAGCTCTGCAATAGAAACTCCGTCTGATTCTTCTTTTACAATTTGATACATAGCTTTACATGCAACATCCCTAGAATACAAATTACTAAGGGATACCAGCCTATTACCTACAGTTAAATCTTGAGTTTCGTGGAACTTACAAATATAGGTTAGGAAAACAGTCTGTAAATCTAAACCCGTTTGCTCAAAGAACTTCTTACAAGCTCCTTGAGATATTTTGAACGGGTATGATTTATAACACAGTTTAAACTCCATTATGCAACCGCTGGCGTATGAGTGTATTCGCCAGAAGATAAGAAGGTAATACTTGTTGACACCTTATCACCATGCGGGATTGCATCACTCAATCCATTAGGGACAAAAGTACCGCTAAAAGATTCATCTGTAGTATTTGCTGAGACATAAGTTAAAGTATAAGTGTCTTGTGTTCCCACTAGCGAATCAGCCCTTACTTTTGCGTATTGTTCGTCATCATTATAAACAATAGTTCCCGCTAACTGTAGCTGTCTACCAGATAGCTCTGAGTTAAGTAACGTTACAAAATCTTGATATGATTTATTGCTAATATCAATAGGTGTTCCGTTAACTGTTAAAGTTGATTCCATCTGACCGACGATGACACCAGAGCCATTTTCGATCACTATATTTGTGCCGTTTAATTCACCGCTCATATTTTTTCTACCTTGTACTATAAGTTAAATAATTGATGCTTATATCACGCTTAAACCATGATTCGTTTTCTGTGCCGTTATTTACTGTTGAATCTAAAATGTCAACTGCCTGACTATTATACACTGTCTGACTATTATATTGAAATGCTGACAATACGGAGTCAACCGTTTGTAGTTGCGCGTTGTCGTAATTATCATTATTCAATGATACAAAAACGCTAATCTGCCATACTCCGCGATCTTCATTGCTAGATGTGGTTGATTTTCCCATCATCTCACTAGTGGCAGGAATAAAATAACACGCTAACCACAATGACTTGCCTTTAGGGTCAAAGTCTTTATTTTCAAACATAATGTCTGAGCTTGTTATATTTGGTATTGATGCGCCAAGCAACTGAGTTAACAAAGCTTGTTTTGTGTTGTAATAACTCATAATGACCTTATTTTATTTCGCATAGCTATTAATGCAGCCCTTACCCATCCATTAGGCGCTTGTTTACTAAAACCCCTAACAGAAAGTATTTCATAACTCTTTGAACGCTTTATGTAAGAGCCTTTCTTAACTGGAGTAGGAAAACCACCGTATTCTAAAATACTTATTGCTGGCGCGTTATTGGTAAAGTATATTTTTTTACCTAAAACTACAGGAGGCATTTTACTAACCTGCCTAATAGAACCTGCCCCAGCTTTGCTTTTACTTGTTGTTGTTGAGCTAGATGGAGTTCCAACTGATAAAAACCAAGAATTTCTATGAATACCTTCGTCAGCAGGAGTTCCAGCAATAATATTACCTAGACCAGAAAGATAAACGCCTTTTAAATTAGTGTTCATTCTTTCTTTTACACCAATCTTTAATTCATGCTCTACCTTTTCACGACCTAGTAACGGCATTATTTCAACCTTAACTGTGGCATATAAGCCAAAGTATCAGATGTTGGAGCTATCACCTCGACGTTAACTACATAGTAGGTTAATGCGCCTTGAGTTATTGTATCACCTTGTTTAACTACATTTACATTGTCACAAATTAACTTTCGATCACCCGCTAAAATATTTATATCAAAATGCTTGGCATCGTAATTAATAAAAATAGCGTTTACTAATTCAATATTGGTGCTTGTTGTTGTTGTGCCGGGATTTAACGGAGTTCCTGCATTGGTCGATTTGCTAACAAGATAAACTTTATCAACAGTAGGCGAACCTGTTTTACGTTGCGCTCGCTTTAATCCTGCTTGAATGCGCTTTTGTATCTGTGCGCTACTCATTAGCCTAAATATCCCATGTTCTCACGATACAACCCGCCACCATTTAAACCAGCGTTAGTGTAAGGTTTTAATACCTTTGAAACTGCTGGCATTTGTGCGAGTGTTGGAGCGCTAGAGCCTGCTTGATATGTTTCAGAATATGCGCCTTGACCAACACTAAATCCTGCTAAATCTGCACTGTCTTTTACTGCGTTAGTATCTACACCATCATTAATAGAGAAAGCCGCTAACATTTGAGCGTTTTTAAAGTCTTGTGGTATTGAGTCGTTAGCAACTAATACACCGTAAGCATACACATTAGAGCGAGGCACAATACCCGTCTGAACTTGTGGCGTTACTCGATATCCTTGTAATTGTTGCTCGTAGGTAAAGTTAAGGAAGTCGTAAGCATTAGCCTGTAAAGCATCCCTGTCAGGCTCAGTAGCAGGCAATGAATAACCCTTGAGCTTTGCGTAAGCCAGAAATTCAGCGTCAGTGGTTAATGAGTTAGCATTAGCGACCACTGAGCCATCTTCGATAATTAACTGACTACCGATAGCGACAACAATTTTATCGCTATTACCTAACTGCATTGATGTTATATCTGTGCCTAACACACTAGCACCATCAAAATATGTGACAGTAGAAAATATCTTCCCTACTTCTGCTGTTGCCGATAGGTTTAAAGATAATTCTGTAGCTGATGTAACAATCACAATTAAAGGATCGTTAATAAGCGAATAGCTTTCAGCGCCAAACTGTACTTGAATATCAGTAGCAAGCGTTAAGTCTATGCCACCGAATACATAAACGACTAGGTTGTCTTTGTTGGCAATTACAAGATTTTGAGACATAAAAAAAGCCTTATTAAATATATAAGGCTAGTTTAACACATTATTTAATTAATGTAATTTATGGAGTGTCATTAACAATATCTGCACTCGTCATGTTATACATTACAAAGGTACAATTTGCCTCCGTACCGCTATCCTGTAAATTCGGGTAAGTATCACCATCGCCCATACGCCACCAGTGCTTAGGCTGTGTGCCTAACGTTGATAAGTCAAACGGCGAGCCGCTATTGTAAATACTAGAAACATTAGCGCTTTGGTCGCTATTCCATATTGCTAGCTCGTCAACTCTACAGCCATTTTTTAACCAATCGTTACCACTTGCGCGCTTACCCACTTGAAGTACATCTGAATCTATTCCAGAAGACCAACCGAAATTTCCGTTTTGCTTAGTAGTTGAAACGCTAACGCCATCTATAAATATATCAAATCTGCTGTAGTAGTCAGCTAAGTCACCACTTGATGAGCCTGTGGTTCCTCCGCTATAGGTGATTAGAATATGAGTCCAAGCAGAACTAGACAAGGTGCTACTAGGGGTTATGAGTCGAACATAGTTGTTCTTGCTGCCGTACTCTAAGAATACCGATCCGCTTGATCCTTTGTGGTAAACCCAAATATGCCCACCGTTATCGTGGTCTGAGTCGCCAAAGTAAAAAATTGTCTGTTTAGCTGGACCTGTGTGAGTACCCATCTTGAAATATTTACTAATAGACCAAGCATCACTAGAGCCTGAGCCATTACCCGTCCTACCTAGTGTGCCTGCCAATAAACTAGCATTAGCGCCTAAGTAGTCAGAATTATTAAACTGTACACTCTTAGTATTTGAAAACGGTGGATTGCTAACAGTTAATACTATTGTCTCGCTGTCTTCACCATTATAGTTAATGGCTTTTACCGGTATGTTGTAAGTTCCTGCGGATAAGCTAGAGCCGCCAATTATCTTGCGCCTATTGTCGCTTGTAACAACTACGCCCGATACTGCGGAAGTGTCCCACTCGTATTCTGTGCCGTAATCGTCTGTTAACTCGTAGTTAAGCGTCTGACCCTCGACAATAGATATTGCGAGCGAGCTAGTAATGCTGGGGGCATTACCTGTTGACGTTCCTGTGTTCTGAAATAGGGCGTTAAGCTCATTTACCGCAGTAGCTAGCGTTTGAGTAACTAAAGCGCCGTCAATGTAGGTTTGCGCAATATTTAGTTGGTTAATGTAAATCTTATCACCATCATCTAAAATAACTCTAATACCTACGTCCTCAGCAATAGCTTTGATTGTGTTTACCGGGTAATTGATTAATGCCACACCTGTCGTAGCATCACTTAGTATTACAGTTGTGCCAGTGTCATCAATAGAGAAGTCCATACCTGTCTGATAAAGGAATGGCGATATGTATTCTAAGTCTTTATCTTCAAATAACCTGTAATAGACGTTTACGTAGTGAGTGCCGGGTATAGCCGCAGACTCTCTAACATTCAAGACAGCCCTTGCGCCATCCTCTGAGCTAGCTTTCTTCATTGATGTGAAGATGGGAGTGCCTTCTCGACCCTCTATAGGATGATTAAACCACCAAGTTAGCGTATCACCAGCCGAAAGTGTTTGGCCTGTTAATTTTTGTTCATAGGCCATTCTGCCGCTTTCATCTGTGCCTGAGTAAACTTCAAAAAATAAATAATCACTAGGCGCAATAGCTTCCTCGACAATAACTTGCTGACCGTGTACTGATTGATTAGCAACAACGGAAGAAGCTCTGGAGTAAGGTACCGAACCTGAGCTAGCTGCGGGGCCGTATATTTCTATATTTAATAAGTCGTTAGAGTAAACCCTTGCGCTAGGTGTAATTATCCCGCTAGCGTCTTGGTTTTCTGCTATAGACTGATCTTTAATTCCTCCCCACATCGGGAAGTAATCAACGTCACTATCTAAGTTAGTAAAAAATATGTTTTCACCACCTGATGAGATCTTATGTATATCACCAAGAAAGAAAGAGTTTAGTGTTGTTTCAATAGCCCTGTCAGCTTCTAGCTTGTTTGTTGCTGGGTTAAATACAAAGTGATCTAGTGTAGCTTGTTGTTCCGGTGTTATAGCCCCACCATTGGTGGCTGCTAATATATCTGCAAGTAGTTCATTTCTAATACTCATAATTATCCCTTATAAGGCATTTAGCCAATCTCTTAAAAGTTTATTTCTGTTATTGGGGTCTGTTACTGTTCCACCTACAGCTAAAACTATATCGGCTAGTATTTCATTCATTGTGCGCATAGCTATCCCTCAGTTAATTTAACAGCGAGGGAGCTATAAAAACGAGGGAGTTTTTGAGGGAGTATTGGTTGGCTAGCTAGCCTGTCAGTCCCTCAACTGACAAATACATTATAACTTATTAACAGATATAAAAAAGCCCCAAATTAATGAGGCTTTTTATATTAGTCTGCTTTCTTAGCTTTCGGTTTTCGTTTAGCTTTCGGTTTTTCCTGCTCTACTGGAGCGAAACGAGAGTCTAAAACCTTAAACCCTTTGTCATTCCACTTCTTTTTGTCAGCAGTAGAGCATGGATGATCTAAATATTTAATATCCATGCTCATTCACCTTATAAGTCAGCGTCAGCTACAGTTAACGTACCAAGCGTGTGTTTATTGCTTGTTACTGCGATATCCCAATTAGTGCCAGTGAATAACTCAGCATCTAATGGAGAAGCACCGCCGTTAGCAACGTCCCAAGCGTAACCCTTAAGCTGTAAGCCAAAAGTGTAATCTGCTTGCCATGTTGTCTCAATGCGAGTATTACCGTTATTAGTTTCCATGTTGGTGATAATGTCGCTTGAATTACTAACAACAATACCACCAGCTGTAACAGATAAAACTTTAGTTTTGTTCGGAGTGCCAGCAACATATAAAGCCGGGATATCTGAAACAACCATGATTTTACCAAGAATTGAAACAACCGTTACGTTAGATGAAACAAATAACTGCTCACCGTTAGCAAGAGCTTTATCAATCAATGACTCGTTACCGCTTGAATGCATAACGTCAGCCACTAACATACCCTGCATATCGCCAAACTTGAAGTGACCAGCATTAAGCGCCTGTTGAGATAAGCCTGCAGAAGCAGAAACATCATTAACTAATGCAGCGATATTTTCAACGGCAGCCACGGCACAACCGACAGCTGTATTTAATTGATCAGCAAGTAGTGCATCTGAGAAGCCTTCAGAGATTGCAGAAATCGCATCAACTGGAGACTCCATTAAGTATGTCATTTGTGCAGGCTCAAAAGTGATAGGACCAAAGCCACCAGCAACTTTAACGCCAACAAATTCACCTTGCGATAATTGAGTAGCCGCTTGAGATGCAATAGCTGCGTTACGGTCAACTCGACGTTGTGCGCCAGCTAAAGACTGGAAAAATGCTTCTTTAGTGTAGTTACCGCGCCATGCGTTAGTATTTAAAACAATTGTGCCACCTGATGCAGCGTTAAAAGCTTCTAGTTTTTGACCTAAAAGCTCGATAGTAGTTGTGTATATCTCAGTATCATATACTTGCATATTTGCTAAAGCCATGTGAGTGCTTCCTATATTAAGTTATGTTTGCTTGCTTTAATCGTTGGGCAAGCCTAGTTTTAGTATCGTTACCTGTGGCAGCACTACCGCCATGGCTTTGTGTAGTATCCGCCCCTGACGAATCAACACCTTTTAAAATTCTTTTAAACGAGTCTTGTTCTCCAGCCCAGCTTTTGAATTCGTCTACGTTGTTTGCTACAACCTCACCATTATGTTTAAACGATGTGGTTAGTTGCTGTTGGTCATTATAACCAATTTCTAGCATATTTGACAACATAGCTTCAGAATTCCATTTATGGTCATCATGAACCAGCCCCATAACGCTATTCATAACGTCCCCGCGATCACGTTGAGTTAATGCGTCTTTGGCTGTCATAGCGCTTTCGTTTGCCTTTGCGATAGCTTCAGCAGTTTCTTTTTCTCGCAACTCTAAAGCTTCTTTGTATTGGCCTGACTCAACAAGTCTTTGCTCTTCAGCAGCAACAGCCGCCTTTCTCGCATCTTCGATAACTTGATCTTTCTCTTGTGACGTCTGCTGCACATTTCGCTTTTCTCCAATAAGTTCATCGACCTTATTTTTCAATCCGCCAATCTCACTATCAAACAAAGCCGTTATTTTTGCTGCTTGCTCTTCGTTTAAATCCAAACCTGTTAAATCTACCATTTTGTAATCCCCCAAGGATCATAGTTGTTGAGTCTCAGACTCGTTATTGTGATCGAAGTATTCGACCTAGTTCATTATTTTTCTGTTTCATCTGCTTTATAGTTAACGGGTTATTCATGCTATCACCCGTCTGTTTTGCAAATTCTGCTGGACTCATTTTGCGTAAAGCCTTACCTAATGACGGGCCTATTGCAGCATCTTGATCTCGTGCTGATAATCTTTTGAGGTTTTCATAGTAAATAGAGTCGCTATCTAACTGCTTCGGGTCACGCTTGCCATTAACTTCAAATGCTGATGCTTTTTTTGTTTCGTCTGTATCAAGTTTAAATCTATCATCTACCTCAAATGTTAAAGCGCTTCTGCAATTAGGATGCAAAGGAGGTGTAACACTATTTAACTTAGGAGAGTTAGCAGGCCAAACCGTTTGGTCTAACCTTGCGCAAACTCTTGATGTTCGGGAGTCGTTAACCGCTAAGAACCTATAGCCTTTTAATACATCATCGTTTTGATCAACAAAAGCTATACGTGATGCGTTAGCATAATGATTAGTTCCAGTTATAGCTAGCTGCTTAGCTGATCGTCTAGCTCTATCTAGTGTGCTTTTAGTTGTGCCTGACTTAGATAAATCCATTTGCGCTGTAATAGCGTTTGTTATTTCTGGAATTGTCGAGCCTTCAAGAAAGCCGGCCTGCACAATGCCATCCACTTCATTAGCCCATTTTTGCCAATAGTTCGACATCATGGAAGTATAAGAAGTGTAACTATTAGCACTAAGTTTAATAGGAGTGATAGTGGCAACGCTATTAACAGCAGCCGCACTAGGAACCGTCGAACTAAAATCTTTATTATCAACCACTCCGTTCAGTGTTACTGATGCAAACTCTGCCTCATAAGCGCCTAAAGCCCTATTTTCAACTTTAAGCTGTGATGTGTATTCTTGTAAATGCTTGCGCGTTGCTTCGTTAATCTGTTCTTGTATAGTAGCCTGTAAAGCAATCGTTACTTTTCTTTTGCGATACTTATTTAATATTGATACAACATCATTTTCAATAGCCTCTAAATAAGGTATCACTTTTAACCCCTCAGTGGCGCCTAACCTCTGCAGGTATACAGTGTGTTGAGAATAGATTGTTGTTAGCTTTTCAACTGGCATTAATCAGTAGCCTTTAAGCGTTCTATTTCTTCAAGTGCCGCATCTAGTTGTGCTTGTATTCCTGCCTGCTCTTCACTAGTGCCATTAGTTAATAAATCTTGGTCATTCAATGCGTCTGCAATCTCCTGATCGTCTAAATCGGTTAACTCTGCATTTCTAGCAACCTGATTAAGTGTTATTGCTGGCAAGATATTACCTTGAACTAATGCCATGTGAGCATTGATCATTTCAGGCGTTAAGTCATCAGTAATAAAATCAGAGTTTAATTTATAGGTCGATGTGCTTTCTTCACCTAAAAACTGAGCAGTCCATACAAATAATTGCTTGAATCCATCGGTAATGTTGTAAGAGATGCGCTTTAATGATGACATAGAAGCGTTGGCATCAATACGTTTAGCGCCTAAAGTCTCGTTAGCGTTATTGTTTGTTACCAATTGAGCGCCAGCCATAACCATTCTATCTTCATCACGTAGCATTTCAGAAGGAATAGCGCCCGTAGATTCTATCTGTACTATTTCAACCCTGTCCTTGACTCCAAATTGGTTGCGACCCTTTGCTCCAACATCCAAACCGTTCGGATTGTATTCTGCGAATGTATCGCCATCTTCAACAAAAACATTGGTCATCCCTTGGCCATGATAATGTAAGTTATCTCTATTATCACAATCTAAAACAAAGTGGCCCAAATTTACATTAGCTAAATCATACAAAGGAAGTTTTGAATATTCAGGACTATTATCATCAGCACCAAAGAATTGAAAGGGGATTTCTTTTAATACTGATCCGTTAGCGACAGGCGTAACATCACTAATAATTTCGTCTTTATCAGTCCATAGTTGATTATGATAAACACCGTCAATCATCACTAAGCGACGAATATAAACCTTATCTTCATAATTAAATTCATCTTTCTTTTCGCTTTTAACTTCAATCAACCTTATTTCATCAAATGAACAATTGTCACCAGATGACCGGTAGTAAATAATATTATCAGCATCGTACTGAATCCATTTAGGCGAAAATTCACCGTTTTCATTTTGTGCGCGTGTTAACTGAACCCTATCACCATTTTCATTAACTGGCGAAGCTGGCATGTCAACGAGAATACCGTAACGAGCATCAGCAATAACTTTGTCAGTTGTTTTTTGTGCTACTTCACGCAATCCGCAACCTGTACCGTCAGCGTTGTCAACTAAGTACTCTAGCTTTGGTTGTATTTCTGATTCTGGTTCTTTACTCCAAATCATACCGCCAAGACTTTCAAACGTTCGACCAGTAGCAGGAAAGAAACGACCGCGCGACCAATAAGAATTAACCCTTAAGGTGTTTTGCTGGTTGCATCGTTGAGCCTGTGCTAGTGCCTGTTCACTCATGCCGTTAAATGTTGTGAATGTTTTGTATTGCGGCCCCGGTAAACAGGTGATTATTTTGAGTACTTCGTATTTACCAGCAATAGCCGCACGAGTTTCTTGCCGCAGCTCGTATTGCTCCGCATAAGCACTATCTTTTTCGTTTAATGACATTATCAAAGCCTTATATAATTTTGTTTATTATATCACTAATAAGTAAATAATTTAAACTTACTGTTTGACTAGCTAAAACTATTGAACTACGATATACAAATAACTTAACTACGCGAGACAGTATGAACGAAGCAACAAGACAATTAAGAAGGAAGGGTTATACAGTGAATGAGTTTCTATTAGTTATAAATAGAAAGCTTACATGGTGGAATACACACAAACACGCAACATCTAAAGATAACGCGCTACTAATGCTATCAATTAAAGGTTTAAAGGAAAAATAAAATGTCACAAGATCAAATGTTCAACACGTTTCTAATATTCATGGTCTGCCTATTCGTGTTCGCGCTTATACGTGAGCTTATATGTTGGTACTTTAAGATTAATAAAAAGGTTATTTTACAGGAGAAGATACTCGCTGAGTTGGTGAAGCTTAATTTTAAGGCTGATAACGGCGGGACTCATTACTTCATTGATAAAAATGGTGATGGCTTATGATCGACTACGATATTTTATGGTATGTAATAAAAGCATTTATCGTTATAAATATTATTGGCTTTGCGCTGGCTTTTTTAATTGTTTATTAACCGTCTATATTTAATCTGCCCCGCTTACCTTTAGCGTGATATTTCTCAGTAGCATATCTAAGGCTATCAATAAAATGGTTGAAATCATCAATCGGCTTATTGGTGGTCTTATTTGTTTTCTTATCTATCGCCCAAGAATAATTGTCAAATTCCGTCATAAACTCCACTAGATGAGCGTTTAATATAATCTCATAATCTAGCAAAAAATCTATACCTGAGTTAATAGAGTCCTTACCTTTTAAAGCGCCAGTAATGCGAACGCCTTTTGATTTTATAGCGTCAATTGATTTAGGCTCTGAACTATCAGCCGTTGTTAAATGCCTGTGCAATAACATATCTTTTATCTTTGTTGATATGGCATTGTTAGACATTCCTTTTTCATAGAATCCATCATAGATATAAATCTTTTTATTAGGTATATCTATAAAGCTTTGATTAAATGCACTAGGGTCGTTTGTATAGCCAAAATCTAACCCTTGAATGCTATCTAATCCTTTTACCTCTTCTTCACGTATCAATCGCTGTGTTACATTGTTAAATATTAACCCTTCAGCAGTTCCCCAATTACCTAAAGCATAAATATTATAATACCTTGGGTTTGATTTCTTTTTGTTATCCATAACCATTTTGTATTCGTCATCAATAAACGCATTATCTAAGTAAGTTGTTTTTAATGTGAATACGCCACTAATCGGATCATCAAAGAATATCTTTTTTATCCAGTGCTGATCACTAATAGGATTAAGTGTAAGTATGATTTGTTTTAAGCATCCGAACTCACCACGTAAACGTAAATCTAATTGCTCGAAATCTTCTTGAAGTAATTCTGTCGCCTCCTCTACCCATATAGAAGTCACGCCCTCAATAGACTTTAGCTTTTCAACATCATCGAGGCCGGAAAACATAAACTGAGCGCCATTCTCTTTCCATATCATTGTTCGATCTGTTTGGTTGAAATGGAATTGCTTTGATAACCCCCATATAGAGATAATGTTTTTCATCAGCGTCCAAACTGACTTTTTAATCGTTCTATCTACTTTACGGATAATAAGGAAGTTATGCTTAACATCTGATTCGTTGAGCATTCTAAACAATAGCTTACGGGCCACTATATGCGACTTACCAGAGCCAGCACCGCCCCACGGTATTTGATAGCGTGATTTATCTTTAAATAATGAAATGAAAGCCGGAGATTTAGACTTTACGTGTTGCTGAAACTTGCGAAGGTCTACCACTGCTCATCATCTGCCGTGATAATCTTATGGATGTTACTTGTTTCTGTTGGTGCGTTATCGCCCTGCATTAAGTTATGTTCTTTTATTGCGGATATTGCAGCAGCGGCATTTAGAGCGCCTTTTTCTTCATCGTCTATCGAACATCTATCTATAAGCTTTTCTAGCTTTTTAAGCTTGTCTGCTTTGCTCCAGATGTATGTTTCATTTGATTTCTTTTGATGTTCTTGAATAGAATTCTTAATAACAGGTTTTAACAAGTTTTCGCTACCTACCTGTTGTGCTGTCTTTTCGCTATACCCTGCTGTGATAGCTGCTTGTGTGGCATTTCCACCATTAAGTAAATAGGCCTTAATGAATGCGTCTTGCTTATGTGTTAACTTACTCATCTCAACCCCCAAGGTTTTAATGTTATCTCTCAGAGATAGTGCGGCTTTTACA
>ERZ1039804.992-NODE-992-length-17062-cov-5.438055_pt1 | contig 17062 bp, 15 predicted proteins | sample MGYA00383089_ERZ1039804 | MGnify/ENA primary metagenome ERZ1039804 (study PRJEB29581, sample SAMEA5548359) | metagenome | biome: marine; feature: coastal; material: water | depth 1 m | study: Short-term variability in the microbial, nano- and picoplankton dynamics...
TTTTTAATGCGATGATAGAGGGAAGGGTTTCCTTGGAAGAGTTCAAAGCATTCGCAAATAAGTTTGACCAACCACTACCTGAGCCAGTAACTGAAACTGTGTCGGAGCCGACACAAAAGGTGACGGAAGAAGAGCAGGTTGACATCGACGATTTCTTCAGTGATAAAGAGATAGATGGCGTAGACAAAGTCGATGACAACTTAGTGGTGAATCGCAAGCAGCTAAGCGAAGACAAGGCGGAGACAGCTCAGGACGAGAGAAAGATAAGCCGCATAAAACAGATAGCTAAGAAGGCGGCGGTATCGCTGAAGAAGGAGTTCCCTGATGTAAGGATTGTACTTCACGAAACAGAAGGGCAGTATAAGCGCTTTGCTGGCAAGCGAGCTCGAGGGGCTTACATAAAGGACGACAAGAGTAAGACCATCCATATCAACCTCAGTGTCGCGGACTTATCGACTGTTTCTCACGAGGTGTTCCACGCATTGCTCTTAGAGGCTGCTGCAAACGACCCGCAGGCGTTGGTGATAGCGCGTAATATGCTAGAGTCGGTTCGGAAGGTGGTCGACCCAAACTCAGAGATGTCTAAGGCTATCGAGAAGTTCGTAGCTAAGTATGAGGACATACCTGTCATCCAAGACGAAGAGTACCTCGCCGAGCTAATGGGTATCCTTTCGTCGCAGTACCGTACGCTGGACAAGCCAAGTAAAAATACAGTCAAGGAGTTCTTGCGCAAGCTAGCCAAGCTAGTGGGTATCGACACCAAGTTTGGTTTAGATGAGTTCTTCGGTCCTGAGTTCTTGGAGAGAGACGAGCAGGTCATCGATTTACTCAACACCATATCAGGCAAGGTATCCAAGGGGCAGTTTATCGAGGCGGCTGACGTGAAGACTATGGGTGATATTCTTGCTGAAGCCACTCCAGCTGAGCAGGCGCAAGCACAGCGTGAAGTTAGAGACTTCAAACGTAAGGAGAGGGAGAGGAAATCCGCTGACGAGGCAGTTACACCGCGTATGCAGGTGGCTGATGCAGCTACTTCTATACAGGAGTCTCTCAAATTTGCTGATAAGAGCTCATTCCCTAATAAGCTTGAGTTCAAGCGAGCCCTACAGGAGCGCTTTGATAACGAGGTGTACCCTCTCATCAAGGAACGCTATGGGGTAAAAGACAACCGCTCTAATACCGACCAAGGGCTCAAGGATTATTTGGTTGATGCGTATCTCAACGAGACGCTCACCGCCATCGAAGCATACCCTGACGCTTTGGGTTGGTATGACGCTCGTATCACAGGGGCTATGTCGTTGATGGAGAAGCTACACCCTGAGCTTGCCACCGACAAAGACGCTGCATCTACCTTTAAGATTGCTCTGGCTATTACATCGAACGGAAACAAAGTATACGACAACTTCGTAGAAGCCAATCGGCAGTACGAATACTACAAGGAAAACGGTAAGTTCGATGACACTTACTCCATTGGAGACCAGAGAGCTGGTATACTATCTACACTAGCATTCACCAATAAAGCGCTGGAGTCTATGTCTATGGCTGACTTCACGGCGTTCCTTACTACGAAGTACAGGGCGGGCGATTTGAAGTATATGAAGGACGGCAAGAAGACCCCGCTCCTTCCAGGGTTTGCTGTTGACGAAGAGGTTTACGGGGCGTCTATATTCGGGCCTAAGATTGGTAATGGGTTCTTTATGAATCTATATGGAGAGTTTAACCAGCTCACTATGGACAGGTGGTTTATGCGTCAGTTCGGTCGATTGACAGGAACTCTCATTGATTACGACCAGAAGAAAGTAGACGCAGGTACCAAGCGTTTGAACCGAGCTACTAAAGCTTTAGCTAAACGCAACGCTGCTAAGCTCTCTGAGATGATTCCTGGCTGGGATGAGATGTCTGCTGAGGAGCTGTCTAATAAAATTCAAAAGGCTAGTATGGACCTCAAGAAGAGGGCTACCTTCAAGTCTAATCCTAAGCTCGACGAGATACGTAAGGCTGGGAATAACTTGAGCAAGCAGGTAAGCGCTGAGGTCGAGGCCCCTCGTAACAGTTCACAGCGTAAGTTTATCAACGAGGTCTTTACTGAGTTGCAGGCTAAGCTCAAGAACGATTACGATATTGATATTACGATTGCAGATTTGCAGGCGGTAAACTGGTATCCTGAGAAAGCACTTTACCAAACGTTCAAGGCTGACCAAAGCACAAAGACAGGGAAGGTTGAGACCAGTGACAATGAGCAGCCCGATTATGAGAGTGCTGCCAAAAAATTAGTAGAAGAACAGGGCGTATCTAAAAAAGAAATTAAAGAAGATGAAGCAAGACGAAGTAAACAGCTTGAGCGAAACACCGCCAATCGAGAAGCTATCGAGCAAAGAGCAGGGGAGCTTAATAAAGATGATATCGAAGCTTCCGAAGTCAAGCGTCTCAAAGACAAAATAATATCCGTCAAGGAAGACGTCACTTCGTCGGACCTTGAGGAAGGCGTAGCCCCTCGCCAGCAGGTGGTATACCACGTTACGGTTCGAGACAACAAGGGAAACATTCAGAAGAAAGGTCTTGAGAAAGACAGGCCACCAACCTTCGCCAAGGGAGTTATGGGTACCGCAGTATTTGATACAGCGGGCAAGAGCTTTGCGTTCTCAAACTTAGAGGACGCCACTAAGTGGGGCATCAAAACTAAAATAGAAAAAGACAAAGAAGTTTCTATTGTAGCTGTCAATGCAGAGGGCAAAACCCTTCAAGAAGACAAGGCTGTAACTCAAGACCCGTTCAATCCATTATCATCAGCGGTATTCACTGAAGACGTTATATCGCCAAGCGACATACTAAGCATTGAAGATGTTGATTATAAGTTTGGTAAACCGTTTGACAAAAGCGGTCAGCCACTTACCGAAGAAAGTTTTGACATAAAGGAAGGCGTAGCTCCTCGCCAACAGAAACCTTATCCATCAAGCCCGCAAGAGGCTACAGAGATGGGCTACCTAGTTCACGCTTCAGATAAGTCTCGCGACTCATTTGACAAGAAGTTCATTAAGGGTAGAAACAGGACGGAACTGGGTGCGTTAGGTTTTTACTTTACAGCTAACGCTCAGAAGGCAATGGACTACGGAGGTGAATACACCTACATAGACCCCTCTGATATGAACCTGTTAAGCCTCGACGAGGTAAAAGGAAATAAACTACAAGGATTCCTGTCTGACTTAGAAAGAAATCTAGGTAAATTGTCATCCTACAGAATGCGGCTTATAACGGCTCAAGACAAAACTAGAAGCATTTCAGAATTTAATGAGATTGATGCCGAACTAAAAAAGGTTGACGCTCAAATAAAAGCCCAGTCTCCTTTTGGCACATCAGCTAGTTCTCAGAATAGAGTTATTCAAGCATTAAAAAAGGCGAAGGTTAAAAGCCTTGCAGAAGCCTATAAGGAGGCTGAAAACGCAATAGAGATAGACGGCAGAAAAAGCAACGCTGACGCAGCGTTTAGCGATTTGCTTTTTAACGCTGGATACGACGGGATTTACGAAGGCCCTGGCCTATACAAGGTAGCAATTTTTGATATAGACGGCCTAAATAACGCTATCGTAAAGCCAGACATAGCCCCTCGCCAGCAGGTTATCGATGACGTTACGGCAAAGGAGCTTGACACTACATTAGATAGACAGCAAAGGGTGTTTAGGTCTGGAGATTTAGAAAATAAAGCTGAGCCTCGATGGAAGTTTAGGTCTAGTCGAGAGACTGGTCACTTTGGAACAGGGTTTTACTTTTTTGGAACTAAAGAGCAAGCAGACAAGTACGACGCTAGGGATGTATCTGAGCTTGACATCGATAAATACAACTTAGCCAAGGCGACTAAAGAACTTCACCAAGCGCTAAGAGTAATCAACGACCGTTACAATAAATATTATACAGATGAAGCTGTTGATGAACTAAAAAAGGAACCTTTAAGACAAGCGGTGCCTGCTTTTTTTATTGAAGAGGTAGCTGAAGCATCGGGGATGGGTGTTATAAGTGAAGCTAAGGCAGAGGCCGCAGCAACAGAGGTGACAAAGGCTTTGACGAAGGATGGCAACCCTGCATTCGGAGACTCTGTCTCCACTCTAGTGATGAAGGCCCTAGGATTTGACGGTGTAAATGCTGTAGGTACTAGTTTGGACAACTCAAAATACGGCACAGTAATCTATGACCTTAAAGGTAACGTAGCCCCTCGCCAGCAGTTAGAGGATATCGCCACTCCGCTTCCGCGTCAGCAGAAGTCGGTACGTGAGGTGGTGCAGCAGGCGCGAGACAATAACTTCAAGGACGCAGCAACCAAAGACTTCCTCCAGCGTAAGGGTGTGCCCACAGCAGACATAGACAAGGCCATCAAGACTTTGGACGATGTGTATGCCCGAGTGATGAAGGAGATTGACGGAGTCATCACCAAGTCGCAGAAGCGTGGTGTCGACTTCGACACACAATTGAAGAACGCCCTGGCTTACCTACAAGGCACTAAGCTCTACGAGGATACCACTGATATCCACAGGGAGAAGTTGATTCGTGAGGTACGCGCTAAATTCGATAAGAAAGAGAAGCGAGCACCGTCAGCGAAGCGTATCCTTGGAAACATCAAGGACGTCAAGAAGGTGACGCTATCCGAGAAGGAGGCGCTCAAGATGCAGCTGAGGCTTGTTGCTAAGACTGCTAAGACCACAGCGAGAGCTTTGGTGGTGGCGGGTAACGAACTGACTAAGTCGCTGAAGGAGATGGTCAAGGGTGGTGTCATCACTGCCAATCAGATGAGCTCTGTCCTGCGTCGGTTCAGCCGAGTGGACTTGTTCAATCCTGCCAGCATCGATAGCTTCTTGGATTATATGGCTAAGATATTTGCCGATGCGGAGTACGGAGCGAAGATTGCTAGAATCAAGAAGCTACTTCCCCGAGCCAAGAAGAATATAAAGTCTAAGATTGGCGTTGCCGACGTGCTCGGTGATACCCTCACTAAGCTCTTCAATGTCAACCCTACGTTGATACCGATGGAGATGCTTGAGGACTATCAAAATCTCCTTGAGATGATGGGCGCTGCAAAGAAGGTGCTTCCACTTGCAGACATCAACGACGTAACGGAGATGGCTAATAAACTCCTGAACGCGGTATACGAAGAGGTGTCTATGGCTGAGGACTTGGCCGAGGTATTTGCGAACTACGAGAATAAAGTAATCAAGGACGGCAAGGTAGACTATGCGGCCACCATTGAAGCTATGATTGCCGACCAGACCATATCCTTAGAGGAAGCTGCCGTGATGCGTAAGTACAAGTCACGTATAGTAGAGCCTACAAAGAAAGAACCTAAGACTGAGGAGGAGTTAGCCGAGGAAAGGGCTGAGCTTATGTCGGCGGTTGAGGCGGCCAAGGTCAATGTATCGCGTCTCGTTATGGACGAGGAACGAACCTTAGCTCGTAAGCTCGCCAATCTGATGCGTACCGAGGCTATCGAGAGGCTCAGCAACCAGCAGCTAGAGACACTGCTAGCCGTCATCGACAACATCAACAACGGCTTCGTAACACACGCGGCTCAACGTTTGGCCGAGGCAATGAACGCTTCGAATAGGGCTGGGTCTTTTCTTGGCTCTATAGTTAAGGCTGTGCCACTTCCTGTGTCTACTTTCGTAGGCAAGATTAAGGCTGGAATCACCAAGAACAATAAGTTCTTTGAGAGCGTTAAACGAAACCCGTTAGCCTATATCGACCAGGTATTCGGTGACTTCCAAACTACGCGTATGTACGACGCTATCTTCAAGCCGCTGGCGCAAGCTTACGATACGTTCTCTTTGGAGATGAAGAGGGTCGACGAGCGGTTGACCAATGCGCAAGAGGCGGTGATGAAGTCGTTTAAGAACGACCCCAACAAGGCACGTATGTCTTCGTACAAGATGATGGCTTATATGTTGCAGCGTGAGTTCGAGGCTAACCCCGACAACAAGCAGGTAAACCCAGCTGCTGACTTCATCCGAGCTACCATTGACCATATCAATAAAGGCCAGTCTTTCTTTAAAGGGAAAGACGCAGAGATGCTTCAGCAGATACTCGACGATTTCGGTGGAGAACAGATTGACTCCCAGAAGCTGTACGATTCATTCAATAAAGCAGAGCGCAATGCACTTGCCGTTATGGAGGACATCAATAAGTCTATGGGTAGTAAGGCTGTGTTTACTGGTGCTGTGATACGAGGCCGAAGGGTTGACGCTCTCAACCAATACGCGCATCACAACGTGTTGAGCACCAGCGGTCAGATGGACAAGTCGGCAGATGTGTCTCTCATCGAAGCTTACAACCAATCGATGAGGGCTTCTACCAAGGCTAAGAATTTGATTGAGCGTACAGGGGCTGCTACTCCATTGAACTTCGATGTGTTTAGCTCGGTATCACGCGGCTCTCGATTTACACTGACAGACTTCTATCTGACTGAGCCTATCCGTACATCACGAAAGACCATATCAGATACAAGGAAGCTGTTGGAGGAGCGTGGCGATGTAACGAAGCAAGAGAACGAGATAATAAACGCTGTCGAAAACGCGCTCGAGCTTACACTCGACGACTTGCTGACACGTACGTTCAGTCAAAGCACTATGCTTGAGAACGTTGTCCAGTACGTAAAGAAGACAGGCTACCGATTGGTGCTGGCTTCAGGCACTCGTGCAATGGCTGAGTGGACTTCGAACGTATCCTTCGCAGCTATATACGCGCCAAAAGATTTTGCTGCTGGTATGGCTAATAAAAAATTGGTGATTGGTACGGTAGGCATCGATGTGATGAGCAACCTGAAGAGCACTCAGATTTCTAGGATGTATCCTAACGAGGTGTTATCAGGGCGTATGATTGACACCTCGGTATTGGGGGAGAAAGCTGGAGACAAAGGGGGAAGGGCTAAAAGCGATGTTCTTAATAAAGCCACTCAGATATACAACGGGTTGCTATCGCCCGCAAAAAAAGGAGTCGAGTGGGTAGCTGACACATTGATATCTTATCCCGACAAGGCTGTTATACAACCCCTCTGGTTTGGTTCATTTGAAAATGCTTTTGTAGAAATTACAGGCAAGAAGCCAGATTTCGAGAAGATAGCTGCAAACGATGAGGCTTATATGGCTGCCAACCAAGAGGCGCTAAACAAAGCAACCGATACAGCAGACCAACTCACCACTCTAGCTGGTGCGGCGGACAACCCATTCAAGAGTATGTTAAGGGGGAAGTATCCTTCCAAGGCCAAGCAAACCGCGCTGCTTCAGTTCTTCAATAACTTCAATAGCTTTATGACTCGATTCTTGATATATGAATATATATCAGCGAGGACGGCAGTGAATGCTATGCTGGGTAACGGTATGATTTCCAATCTTCAAGGGGCGGCACTCCTCGGAGCCGTTACCACTCGTATGATAGTATATACTCTGGCTGGCACCATTTTAAACCAGTTGCTAAAGCAAGCGCTTGGGCTAGGAGACGAAGAAGACGAGAAGGATATAGAGAAGCAGTTCGGACAGGCATTAGCTTCGACAGCCACTAGCCTTATCGTCGGTAGAGACTTCGGTAACGTAGTGAAGGGTCTCCTTAACTACGGAGTGGAGAACCTCAACGAAGAGTTCCTAGACGAGCTCCGTGACGGAGACTACGACCCGTACCGAGACGCTATCGCGTACACTTTTGTTCCGCCAGACAAGGAGTACAAGTCCAACACGCTGTCGGATTATATCCGTAACCTAATGGGTCCGTTCGGCCCCTTCTATAAGATGGCAGAGTTTGGAGTGAAGACGCTGAGCGCTGAAGAGAAGAAAGACCCAGCGGCACGTATACGTCAGCAGCGAGAGCTCAACGAACGACTCCCGCTCGAGGTGCTCGGAAACTTAGGATTGATTCCTCTGTACCGCGATATCAGGGCGCTCTTACTAGCCGATATCTACAAGGGTATGGGCAAGGAGAAGAAAGGAAGTAGTACTGGTATGACCAAAGCTGAAAAGGCTCAGATGAAGGAATACTTCCCAGAAATGTATGAGATGCAGATGCAGCTAGAAGAAGAGATGAAGAACCCTGAGCTCGAGCGTATGATGAAGGAGCAAGAGAAAGCTATTGAGGAGATGATGAAGGGTCTAAAATAGAGATGAAACCAAGGAGAAGAGAGCGTACAGTATGGCTCCGTTTAGGATACAAACGACGATTACGTTGATGATATCCTTTCTCATAGCAGCATATCTGTAATGTCCTTGCCCATAGATATATGGAGGTAGGACACCTCTTTCCTCTTGGTTTGACCTTTATCCCAGTGGGTCTTAGCTGGAAGCGTTTTGAAAGTCCACACCATACTCCCCGCCTTGTCTATGTGGTTCAGGTCGAACGCCCATACCCCGTTCGGAGTTGAGTTCAAATATATAGAGCGGGTGCCGTTGGTATTAGACTCCTGTAGAAGTCTGTCCCATTTGCTACGCTCTATCATCAAGTCATCATAGTGTCGGCGCCGACACTTTAACTCTATCTGCATATTGAGGTCCTCGCTGAAGCAATCGTAGGTGCTGTACTGTGTTTTGTAAGACAGCAAGTCTGGAATAAGCTGCTGTCGAAGGGCGTTGTAAAGTTCTTTCTCATTGCTGTATCTCATCCTCTGTTGAATCTGCTAAATCATTAAGACGTTGATTTAGTTTCATCACGCTGGCCCTCAACTCCTGATAGTCCTCATCTACAAAGCTCTCGTATATTTCGTCAACTAGGTCGTGGAGTTCTCCAACCACATAATTTATATGGTTGATTCTTCTTACTGTTTCCACGTCCCATTTGCTCATCTATCTCAGTAGTATTTTGGCCTCTTCAGGGTTAACACTTTTGATTGCTTGATAGAGCTTACGTGAACTTTTATGGACTTCATCTATTTCTTTCTTCAAAGAGTCAGAGCCCAGTCGGGTATACATAAAACAATCTATCTTCAAAAGCGCGTCAATCTTTTGTTTATCAGTCCAGGTTTTGAATCCTAAAATCTTGTCAATGTCGTTTACGTTATAAGCCATTGATGAGTGTGATTAATTTAGATTGTAATTTGTCTTCCTTTCCACTTGGAACTCTCGTCTTGAGTATATGGAAGATTTTTGAAAGGCGGCCTTCTCTGTTCTCACATACAGAGAGGTCGCTTTTTGTTTCTTTCAATTGTAAAGATAGTACATCAATAGAATCTCTTAATTCGTATATGTGATTTCTTAAATCAACTGCATCCATATCATACACAGGGTCGTATTTCACGTTGTGAGACGTCTTTACTCTGTTGTATTTTTTATATAGGTCAGGGAACTGACCCATCACCACTTCTATATCTCTGAGATAGTGCAGTATAGTGGAGTGGCTTTTTTTAATTGACCTTCCTATTTGAGTAGGTCCGTACCCGCGCTTGCTAAGGATAAGGGAATAGACCATCCTAGAGTCTACATAGCTTCGCTCCCTGCTGCGCTCCATTATATCTAAATTGAATTCCAAGTTTATAATCTCCTTGAGTTTATTTGATTCTATCTCAAAGTGGGATGTGTTCATTTGACAGTATTTTATCTAAGTAATTATCTGAGTCGACCATTTTAATATCAATCATCACCACCCATTCAGGCTCCTCCTTTATGTACTCTACTTCTAAAAAAGTAGGCTCGCCTTGTGGGTCGTGAATCACCAATCCTGCTTTTTGCGGAAACAGGTCTTGGATAGGCAAGAATACAACGGAGTCTTCGAGTTTCACCCATATCTTCATCGCCTCTGATATGGTAAACAAGTCCTTAATGCTTTCAAGGAACTTATCCTCCGCTACAAATATCGCTTCGCTATCCTCTGTATACTTCTGTTTTAAATCCATATCCTTCTAGCTCTTTTAATCGGTACTCCTGCAAGCGAGAGACCTTCCCTTTCGGGCGTTTAACTTCCGAGAATAAAACGTCAGCCCCTGGCTTCAAAGCCAGTATATCGGGGATGCCGTTCTTGTTGGTCTTCATAAGCTTCAGGACGTAGTACCCCTCAGCCTCCAGCTCCTTGATTCGATTGGATTGAATTTTCTGCTCTTTCATCTTCCATTAGTTTTAACTCAAGTTCCATTGTCATTAACGCATACTTATCAGCTTCCAAATCAGTATACATACCTTCAGGTATACCTTCTGGAATGTCAAAAAAACTATCAAAATGATATTCATAACTCCCTTTTTTAAATGGCCAACGACACCTCTTTGCTGCGTTGATTCGGTTTAATTGTTTCTGTTTTTCAGTCATTGTATGTGTCTTTACAAACTTAATAAATCCCTTTTGAAGTGCTTGAGCGTGTAGTCTTTCTTACGCGCCACAGCTTGGTAGATATCCTTCTCGATACCACCCTCGGAGAACACCCAGTAGACATCGTTCTTGAGCCTGTCCTTGGTAGTCATCCTATCCCTTGACTGCCAATAACTTGTAGCACTGAAGTCGATGTTGTAGTATACCAAGGCGTCAGCCTTCCTTAGCGATATCCCCTCGCGACCGCTCACTATCTGAAGGGCTATGTTCTTGCCCGTCTCGTTGAACTCGTCGAGCTCCGTAGTCAGCGCATCACCGAACACCTTCTTCAAAGCATTGAGCTCTTCCTTGAACTTATAGAAGATACCTACCTTCTGATTCTTGAACCGCTCACGTATGAACTCCGCCTTGCTGTAGTCCAATACCATCGACGCTCCGCTCTCAAACTTAACCGTACCCGAACACATCTGGTGTACCTTCTGCATCAGCTTGACCGCTGTGTCAGCCAGTATCACCTCCTCCTTACCTTCGACCACCTTGTCGCGCTTGAGTTTGGCTATCATTTTTTGTGTCGAGTCCGACATTTTTACGTGAAGCACGTGCTCCTTGGTGTCCACCACGAACCCCGCTTCCTTCTGCGTATACATCAGCGTGTACGGCTTGACCGCGTCTATGATGGTCTCCTTGCCCCCCGTGTAGTCGTTGACCATATGTAGACCCCTCCGCTGCTGACGTACGTTGACGAACTCGTTAGCGAACTTATAGAAGTTTGCGTAGTAAGAGAACGGATTCCCTGGTATCCCATACACCTGGTGGTACATAGCTGAGTAAGACTCAGGCGTTGGTGTCCCTGACATAAGTATGACATATGGCCTGTGCTTCGCTAGCAACGCTCGCACCTGCTTCGTTCGCTTGCTCGGTTTAGGGAACGCACCCATCGTATGCGCCTCGTCGCACACCACTACATCCCAATTCACCTCTGGTATCTTGTGGATGCTCTCGTAGTTTATGACGTGTAGGTTGTAGTCAGCACCTAACATCTCATTGTCCGCCTCGATACTCGAGATGGCTTTCTTCTTGGTAAGAAACAAGACGTTCTGTGCACCTAGCTTATCAGCAATGGACAGGCTCGTAAGCGTCTTTCCTGTCCGCACCTCCATAGCTAAGTAGCACCATCCTGAGTCACGCATCTTATCGACCGCTTTGTCGCGTATCTCTCTCTGGTAGTCGCGTAGCTGTATCATAAGTTCAGCTTGGTATTGACCTCTAGCTCGTGAGAGAAACGCATACGCATCCAATTACCCCTAGCGTCCCTACCCTGCTCTGGCTTTACACCAGTTTTGTACTCGCTATAGAAATTGAGCCACCTGTAGAACTCTATCCTCGAAAGGGATTCTTTAGTACCACGAGCGTAGTCAGGGTAGTCCCGTATAAACTCCTCGTACAAGAAGTTCTTGTATACCTTGACCCCTACCTCCAAGTGTTGATTGCGTTCGCTATTCTCGATGAGGCCACACCACTCAAGGAATTGGTGAGAAGTGTCAGCACCTAGTGTATTCTTCTTTTTGTTTACCATAGGACCTACCACCAATCCTTTGTTGATATACATCTGTAAGCACGAGACCATATAGTTATCAAACTGACACCACTCGTCGTCGTCCCAGTCGCTGAACATAAGTTTATTGAACTCGTCCTGCGGAGTGAATGTCTTGGTGTAGAACTGGTGCAGCTCGAGCTCCCACTTCCTGCGCTCGAAGCTATTGCCTCTACCCCTGATGGTGTAGTTGGTTGTGATAGCAACCTTGGGGCTCTTGTCAAATGGTATCTTGATGGCGTCCTTGTTCTTCTTCTCAAGGGTCAACCCTTCGGTCACCACCGAGAACAAACGCTCAAACTCGAAGTGCTTCTTCACGTCATCGAAACAAAGTATCTGCGTATCTGCCGATACCAATTGGTAGGCGAAGGAACGCTCGAAGGCGAAGCTCTTGCCGTCAATCACGACCATCTTCTTCATCTGGGAAAGGGCATTCATAAAGATACCCTTACCAGTACCTCCCTCTGGGTTATCGCTTATAACCTCGTCATTGAGTATTACTGCGGGGCAGTAGCTGAGGTTCTTGTAGCCGTGCATCATATAACCTATCGTGCTCTCCATTGAGGTGATTCGAGCCTGATTTCCGTTGCATATGTTGGATATAAATACCGTGTAATCGCATCCCTTTATCTCGCATATTAAGAAGTTTCTGTCTATGACGTGGTCTTTCCAAACGTAACCACCTAGGTCAAGATAGTCAATTGGTTTGACATATTTTCCTGAGATACGTACCGCGCAGTTACGATAATACAGGTAAGCCTTGTCTTTGGTGTCAGCTATGAACAACACATCGATAGAACTTAAAAGCGTGAGGAACTCCTCCCTGAAATACTTCGTATTTTCCGCGAAGTAGTTGTATACCGCTATGTCGTCGAGCTCAAGGAGGTACTCAAGAATAAAATCTTTTATCTCCTTTTCCGAAGTATGGTCGATGAGGTTATTGGTTACACGAACAAACACGTAGTTCTTGCTGCCCTCGGGGCAGTACTTAAAGAACCCGTTCTCCTCAAGGAAATCCTTGAATAGTATGTGAACTATCTTGATTTGACCTTTCTCTGATTTATCCCAAAAGGTCTGGCTTGCCTGTTCTTCTTCTAAAGAATTTATTACCGAGTCAATTACTCCGCCCTCAATCGGCAAGTCTTCTAGTTGAGAGCGGATTTCTTTTTTTGATACACCACGCCGTAGTTTGTTCTTGACTTGGTTTAGCTTGTCCTCATCCTCGTAGCACTTCGTGTTGAAGTTAGCTGTCTGGTTGTAAGCCGAAGCCACCGTAGCTTTTATCTCGTCTTCCTTGAACCCATCACCTTGGTATCGAGCCAAGACATACTCAGCGAGCGAGCGGTTGATACCGAAGTCGTTGAACGCTGCTGCCAGTACATATGTGTTGTGATTGCGCTGCCCTTCGACCATAGGATACTTCTTCTCCCACCACTTGACCAGGCGCTCCACCACCTTGTTCTCATCGGTGATAGGTATGGTAGGCGCGTCCAGATGCTTATGGATAGGCGTGTACTCTATCTCATCAATCCTATCCCAGAGGCTAGAGCTGTCGTTGATATGGATAAGCGGGTCGTGAGACTCGTAGCATACCCTGCTTATATTCTTCGATGTCTTATCGAAGTGCGGGTTCTGATAGTAATTCTCGAGAGAGTTGAAGAAGTTCTTATGGTTGTCTATGTCGGCAGGTACCTTAACTAATACCTTGAGACCATTTCCACTGGGAGAGACAAATACCGCGTAGCTGTACTTGCTGTCGCTGAGCTTCTTCTTATCCGAGAGCAGGTCTTTCTTCTTCTCGTAGCCATCGAAGTCAAGGCATATGATACCACTGTGCTCCTGTATGGCGGAGTCCAGTCGCTTGGTGAAGGTGCCGCTAAAGCAAATGGCGGGCAGCTGCTTCTTTAGCTCATTGCGCTCCGCCTTGCGTTTCTCTGAGCGTACCTTCTTGACGATATCCTTGGTTGGTATGGCTACACCGTTTGGGTTCGCTCCATCTCGAATCCTGTCCAATACCACCCGTACATCCCTGTGGAAGGGGGTGGATGTATCTTGGATATTGCGAAATATGGTGATTTGATGCATAAAAGTGTTGAGTTATGTAGTGAAATGTTGAGTTTGTGTAGCCAATTCAGAGCTAACTAACTGATAATCAACGGTAGTGTTAAGAATGTTAACTTTACTACTGTTTTGTGGGAGAAAAAAATATATATAGAGTAGTATATATATATATATATATAGGGAAAAAAAGTCAACACACTTAAGTCGATAGAAAAGGGGTTGAGGAACAGACACCCCAACCCCCTATCGTTATGGTATCAACTTAGAATGGAGACTCCTCCACTTCTTCTTTCTTCTTGCCCTTGCTTGGGTCAGGAACGAAGGTGTCGAGCAAGAGGTTGTACCCACCTGCCTTTCTCGGTGCGAGGGTAAAGCGTACCTCACCTTTCTCGCTCTTGTGTTCTTCCAAGAACTTAACGAACTCTTCGACACGTACTACTACGTTTCCTGTGACCCAATCGGGCGCTTCTTTGCGTGGTTCATATACATTGAATCCTTCAGCATAAATTGTATCTGACATAGATATGGTTTTATTCCCCAAATTAATAACCTCACCCTATCGGGGACATAGAGCTCGGCTTTGTTTATAATGTCTCTCTGATGATATACGACCGCAAGTCATCGGTTGCGTTCTCTCCGAAGAACTGCTCGTATACCTCTAGTGCTCTCAGTACTTTCTCCTCACCACCGCGTACGAAGGCATCGCTAGGCTCGTAGATGCCCACCTGTGCGCTCTTCTTATCGATGGCATAGAAGACCAGTGGCTTACCGAATATATTCTGGTATATGTAGCACTGGCTGTCGTAGTTGTACTTCTTTGCTGAGAAGCGGAACTCTTTGATGTTGCTCGTGGTCTTCAGGTCTATGATGCAGTCCTTGGATATGATATCGGCTTTACCCTTCCACCACACACCGTTGAACTGCTGAACGCCTGGCACCTCAAACACGTTATCGTTCAAGTAAATCTGCTCGTACAACTCGAAGTTGGTCATCATAACATTGACCAAGTAGTCCATCTCTTTCTTCTCTTTCTCAAGAAGTAAGACCTCCTTGCCGCTATCCTCTACCGCACGTTTGTACACGTTGGTGTTGCGAGAGTAGCTATCGACGAACTCCCAGTCCTTTACCTTCTCAGGCTCTAGTATGGATTGGTGAAAGTACCTGCCCTTCGCAAAGGCTTGGTTGTCAGGTCGGCTGACCCTGAACTCAAGCGGGTTACTCAAGAGAGCGCCCACATCAGAGTTGGAGATGAACTGCTTACCGAACTTGCCATAGTAGTCGTCGTCGTCACGCAACCTTTCGATAGCGTCAGCTATCTGTGCTTTGGTGAGCTTATTTAGCATCTGCTATGGCACTCTTAAAAGCCTTCTTCACAGAAGCTGTGAGCTTGTACTTAGTACCAATCTCTTCTACGATAGTGTCGAGCCCCTTGGCTTTATTGGCTACGATATACTTGAGCACCTTGTCCCAGTTCTCATCGTCGACATCAAGCTTGAGCAGCTTCTTCTCCTTTGGAGCTTCTTCTTGTGTCGGCTCCGACACAGTTTCCTCACCCGTCCAAAGGCTCAGCCCCAACCCGTGAAGCGCAATCGCCTTGACCGTAGACCGCATAATGGTGTCGTTGATATCACGAGAGGTGACCTTCTCGATATTGATGGAGTTATTGCGATTGTCCATCACAGGTAGGTAGTCGATATGCTCTAGGTCATTGACCGTTACACCAACCTTCACGTAGGCAGTGCTGCCATCGGTGAAGTAGTTCATACCTGTATGCTCGTGCTCATATACCGTCCGCTGTGCGTTAGGATAATGTGTCTTGAGGATGTTCCACGCGTGTGACCAAGGTAGGTAGTTGAGGTGACCCTTCTTCTTCACCTTTTCTTTTACGCTTACTGCGCTGAGGGTTTTGTACGAATTGTTTTCCATAATCTCTGCTCTATTTTTTTGAGTTTAATTTCAGTTGATTTTAGTTGTGACTGCAACGAAGCAGTCACTGGTGGTCTCTCGTTGTTGTCGTCAGCTATCCTTTGAGTCAAGTACTCTATCTTGCTCTTGTAATTATTTATAGCTACGTTGTAAACACCGAGTCGCCATCCGTTCAAAGCGAAGTGATTGTACTCCGAGTCTGTAATCTCATCGTAGTACTCTCCGTGACGCATTGTATTGTAGATTGTGATAGTCTTGCCTTTGTTGGACTTGACTACTTTCACACCGTAGAGGAGTATCCCCTCGGTATTGAATCCATCGAGCCTGACAGCATATTTGTCTTTCTGTGCCGACTCGTATATCTCGTGAAGGTCATATACCTTCAACAAAGCTTGCGATGTAAGGGTCTTCTTCACACAGTATCTTGGCTTTGTTTCTGCCATATATGATGGTGGAGTGAAGGGGAGATGAGCCTGTCTGCTCTTCTAAAAACCTCTGTATGTATGAGATAGGGATGTCCTTCTTTTCACATACAAGGAAGAATACCTGTCGTGGCTCACTGCTCACGCGCTTCTTGCTCATACTTAGAGGAACCTCTTTATCTACGCCGAACTCCTTGCATACCTCGTCGAGGTACTCAGGCATTTTATTGTGATTTAGCATAGGAATGATTGGATTTTATGATGGAATAAATATACGGAATGAACACGTATTAAACAAGTATTACTCAGCCTTTGTTATTGTCGTGTCCTCGGTTTTTGTTGTCTATATCCCTGATGTACTTTGCCCATTCGTTAAAGTCTTTGGCGGGATTAGGGGGCAACGCGGTGAGCTTTGCTTTCGGTTTCTTCTTCGATAGATTCATTGGTTATCTTTATGTTATACATATCGCTTATCTCTTGAGACATAGTCAGATAGCGGGTTGCCGCTTCATCTAACTTACCCTGCTCTTCTTCCAAGCGTACAGCCAAGTTAGCAACAGATGAAGTAAGCTTTATTGTGGCATTATAAGAGTTGGCAGAATCTTCTAGTTTATCAAGAAGCTCCTCAGCCTTCTTGTACGGGAGGTTGTCTATCACTATATCAGCATCACCTCTGTTGGGAGACAGCTTCAATCTCTCTTCCTCATTGATGTCCACGAAGAATCTGCGGTATCGCTTTCCTTTGTACTTGTACACGCCATACTTGCGCGGGGCGGGGCGTTCATAGGAATCGATGAAA
>ERZ1039804.993-NODE-993-length-17029-cov-51.537646_pt1 | contig 17029 bp, 28 predicted proteins | sample MGYA00383089_ERZ1039804 | MGnify/ENA primary metagenome ERZ1039804 (study PRJEB29581, sample SAMEA5548359) | metagenome | biome: marine; feature: coastal; material: water | depth 1 m | study: Short-term variability in the microbial, nano- and picoplankton...
GAGTACTGCTATATGTTTCAGTCACAGCACCAGTAACATTTGAATTAAGAGCATCGCCGTATGTTTCTGTAACAGCTCCATCAATGGTTTCTCCTAATGTACCAACAACTCCAATTGTCTGATTAGCATTAACGCTTAATGTATAATCGGCTAAGGAGGTATGACTAAATGTACCAGCATTCATAACACTCTTATTATTCAAAACAGTTGTCGCCATATTATTTGTTACTGATGTCGTAAAGTCATTACCAACAGTTAAGAGTTTATCATTAATAATATTAGTGGTAGAATTATTCATAACACTTAGGTTATCATCCACACCAATATTCGTTGATCGGCTACGGACGACTTCTGTCTCATGATTACCACCAATCTTGACTTGTTGCGAACCTTTAATATTCATAGTCATATCTTTCTCGACTTGAAGATGATAATTACCATAGACCATCTGTCTTAAATCGCCATCGACAGTCATTGAACAATTACCTTTAATATGGATATTCTTATTACCGAAAACGACTTCATAGTCATCACCGACTATTTTAACCTGGCGAGTTCCGTCAGTATAGATCTCTTCATAAGAACCAGATGTATGCATACGATGAAGTCTTTCATTACCTGGAGTATCGTCAATTTCTGTTACATGACCAGACTCTGACTGATTAACTTTATTATATGGATAATCAGGAACATGTCCATTCATAGGAGGTAATTCATTCCATGGCTTTTCAGCATAATAAGCGTCAGCCTTATTCTCGGATACAGAAGGAATTTGAGCCGGTGTCGCCACTTGTATATCGGATGGAGAAGAACCTTGAGCCCTTGCTTCCATTTGATCAGATTCGTTATAATATTCTTGGCGACCTGCGAAGTTAGTATCAGGTTTATCCATATATTCCATTGTTGGATAATGGTCGCCCGTGAAGCCTAATGACTTGGATCGAGGAGAATTTTGAGCAGCGATTGAACCCATAATAATAGGATCCTGAGCTGAAGGACCGTCTCTAAAGAAACCGACTACCCATGAACCTTCCATTAAACCGTGAGGCGTATCTCCTATACCCGAAGTACCAGAAGAAGTTGTGGGTAACATGACAGTAGCCCACGGTAAGTCGTCGACATCTACAGCTCCCTTATTCTCTGTATGGAAACCAAAGCAACGTACTTTTACTCTGTTCATTTCTAAGGGATCGTAGCGATCTTCTACTACACCGGTAAACCAGGTAAAATCTCCACCTATAAACTGATCCATTCTATTCATTATTTAGTACTCCTATACTCCCTTTCCGAGCCATTTTTTCGGCGGAAAATTTTTTTATATCAATATGTTTTAAAACTTTTTCTGACTGCATAAAATTAGTCTCTTTGTTGTATATTATCTAATGAGTCTATAAAGGAATCTTTCTTTAAGAGTAACTCCATCTTATATTCATCTGTAAACTTATGTGTAATAGAAGATATTATATACTTACCGGATAGGTAAATGTCTCTACCACGTTTATCATCTCCCGCATCAATAGATTTAGCTACAGATATATCTATGCACATACCAGTACAGAGATTAAAGTCTCCATAGATCTCCACGCTTAACTCGAGTGTATCCATATTCTGTACATAAGCATTGGCTGTGAGTATATCTGAGTTCGCTGGTGCTTGGTAACTAGAGCCCCCTGATACCGCCGAGGTGTTTAGACTGATATAAAAGTTAGTCGAATCCCTATGCTCTTCTAAGGGTCTCTCTTGTATCTGACGCCCTTTAGGTATTACCCCATTAGCATTAAGGCGTAGCTTAGAATCACTGTATGAGTACGTCTGTGTATCGTATGACTTTGTTGCTATATCTATAGTATGTAATGTTGATGAATAAGCTCCGGCTCCTATATTCATATACTGACTCATATTAAATTCAGATGATAACGTTAATACCTTCGAAGCAAGTATCTTATTGTTCTCTTCGCTACCAACAATAGTATTAATAGAAGGCGCATAGGTATATTCCTTATAAGACTCTTTATTAATAAGGTTCTCATAGGAATCAAAGAATATACCTTGACCTAATGTCTCATAGAAAAAGAACGGTGTCCCATTATCATAAGATCTCCTTGCTAACCAATTAATAAGGTACATAGGTCTCATACGTGGATATACACCTACTATAGTCTGTTTCGTCTCTGTATTAATAGATAACTCTTTCTCATCTATAGACAACTCATCTATACAGATATTCTTTATTAACTGCCCTGGTACATTGTTAAACGGCTTAGATATAGTCTTAGATTGACTGATATACGCATGCTCTGAGACACATCTGAATACATACGTGGCTGTACCAGGACTGAGTTTAGCGTAACTATGTATCTCTGCGATCACGAATTTGTGCGAGTATTTAGTCGAAGCACCCCCTTTGAACCGTCTCTTCAGTACTAGGTGTAATCCCTCCCCACTCACACATCTCACTTTTTCAAGCATATTTGCAGCATCCATGATATTTACTTCAGCTTGCAAGGATCCACTATATAGAGATTCATCTATAGAGAGTAATGCTATAAGATCTACTATATTATACTCTGTACCGTCATTACATACAAGTGTTGCACTCTCTAACTCATAAGATGATGGTGTTATAGCATCTGATCCATTAGCAAGTTTACTATTATATCTAGACATTGTTTATTATTGCCTCATATTTTTCTACGAATTGTGTTATATACTTAGGATCTATTACTCTTATCTTTGATCTCGCATCATTAACGGCAAATATATGACTTCTATTAGTATCAAAGGAAAGTTCTCCGGCTGGCTCTCCTCCATTAATGAATATACTATTTGATTGCACTCTTTTTTCTGGATCGTCTGTTCTATAATAGTTATGGGGAGCATCGATATACTTATAGACATCATATGTATTAACGGAATCTATTGTCTTTGATCCTGTAATAGATTCTGTCGCATTTTGTGGTCCTGGGGCTGAAGATCCTATGAAAGATCCTTCAACAGATTGCAAGACTAACTGATTCATGTCCAAATTCTTCTTCACCAATATACCTGTGGCGCCTGACGTCGTACCTGTAATCGTCTCTCCAAGTTCGAACCTACCCGATAGACTATTAGGATAACCTGCTTCTACTCCTATATCGCCTGTATCGTCTACGAATGGATTAGTTGTAATAACTACACCCTCAAATTCTTGATTCATATAGGCTTGAATCTTTTCTTGACTCATCGGCCATGCAGCAAGTCCGTCATGAAGGAAATCGTTAATAATGAAGAACGTCCAATAGAACTGAGTAGTACCATATAAGCGTTGTGAGACAATATCCGGTCTCTCTCCATTCTTTACCTCATAGAAGCTATACGCGTTAAGATCATCAAGGAATGCATTAAGTGGTCTTGCACTTCGATAGATGTCTACTACGTTTTGTTTAATACCATTACGATCAAAGTCGTATGCAATATTAGGAAACTGTTTGAAATAGCTCATTATTATTATTCTCCTCTATTAGATATATTGCTGGTAAGATCTTGTACGCCATCTGGAGAATCTCCTACAACATTACCTGCTGATTCGTATCCATCTATATACTGTAAACCACCACTGTATAGGTCATCTCTTGTTACAGGACGTACCTCTTGGAATGATAACGTAAGATCGATCTCTACTGGTGCAGCTCCTATATCACCATCATTTGCGTGAAAGGAATTACCGGTTGCATTATAGTTCGCTGTCATTGCAGTAAGGTATGTATCAATGATTCTTGGCATATACTTATTGACCTTACCTCCAGCCATGAATTTGATACGAAACGTGGGTGGATACTCTAATGATCCTGCACCTATTTCTTTTGGATACATATACTTACGAAATGCGCTCTCTATTTTATGAGCTGTTACTGATTCTGATGCTGATGTAGGTACAAGTTTGAATGCAAACTCGAATGATCTTACATTGACTCCTTCAAAGGTCGTCGCTGTATAGGGATTTACTACAATACCGGATTTAAGTTCGCTTGCACTTGCAAATCCACCAATACCAGGAATACCACCCATTCCACCTTTAGCCGATTTTGTTACTCTCGATAGAACATCAGCACCGCCTACTTTATCTCCTTGAACTGCAGCATTAGCAAACATACCAGCTGTTCCAAGCTCAGCAGAACCATAGTTCATACCATCACTTGATGTTACACCACTTGGTATAAACAGATGAATCTGATTGAACTCAGGCACTCCTTTTCGTGCCATTGAGAAAGATACGTGTGGAAATCCTTGATCGGATACCTTTGACCTGAGTGTCTCAGGGAATGTTAAAATTGTCATGTCTTTTTACCCGTATAAATAGTAATACATTTAATAACTATAGATCTATTTATATGGCTTACAAAGGTAAATACACAGTAAAAAACAAAAAGAAATACGCAGGTGACTATACTAAGGTTACATACAGATCCCTATGGGAGCGCAATGCATTTAGATGGGCTGAAGCTAATCCACAGATTAAGTGTTGGAATAGTGAAGAGGTTGTTGTACCATATAAGTGCAAGACTGATGGTAAACTACATCGTTATTTTGTCGATATGCTTATTGAAATGACTAATGGTGATGTCTTCTTAGTTGAAATCAAACCTAAGAAACAGACTATTCCTCCAAAGAATCCTAAGCGAAAGACAAAGAAGTATCTTAATGAGGTTACTACATATATTAAGAATACATCTAAATGGAACGCGGCACAGCAGTTTGCTAATGCAAAAGGATGGAAATTTCAGATATGGACTGAAGACACTTTAAAGAATTTAGGTGTCAAACTACTCAAAGGATAGTATAAATAGATATATGGCAAGTTTATTCGATACACTACAATCACAAGCGTTTAGGGCTGGAGTTACTCCAAGAACTAAGGACGCTCAAAATTGGTTTAGGCGCAATGTTAAGAAGTTAGGCGATACTAATCCACGAACAGTGCTTAAGGATACAGCATTAGAACCTACGACAAAGCCAAGAGTTGGCGATATGATGATGTATTTCTATGATCCAAAGCATAAGAAAACACTACCATACTATGATAGATTCCCTCTAGCAATCATGGTAGAACCAGCACCTGGTGGTTTCTATGGACTGAACTTGCACTATCTATCACCAGGAGTACGTGCACGATTCTTAGACGCAATGATGGACTTAGCCCCTAAGACTATGAATGATACTACACGATTACAGAAATTGCGGTATGCAACTATTGTTGGTGCTAAGAAATATAAAGAATTTGCACCATGTTTTAAGCATTACCTAATGGGACATGTTAAGTCTCGTATAGTACGTGTGCCTATGACTGAATGGCCTATTGCAATATTCTTACCAACAGAACAGTTCAAAGGCGTTAAAGCCGAATCTGTTTGGAGATACTCAAGGAAACAATACGCATCATGAACAGTATAGATAACCTTAAAGCAACTATAGCAAAGAAGGGCGGGCTTGCAATGCAAAACCGTTTCCAAATATTCTTTACACCCCCAACAGCAAATAGTATTAAATCATTACTCAATAAAGATATAAAAAGTTTGATTGGAGATCTTGCAAAGAATGCAATATCAGGTGGATCACCAAAGAATGTTATACCAGATCCAAGAGATATATCTATACTATGCGAGGCTGTAAGCTTTCCAGGACGTCAGATTAGTACATTAGACTATATTGCTGATCGTCAAGCAATTAAAGTCCCTTATTCAATTATCAATGAAGATGTTAGTATGACATTTATTCTTACTAATGATTACTATATGAAAAAAGTATTTGATACTTGGGCATCAGGTATATTTGATGTTGAAAACTATAGGGCAGGATATAAAAAAGATTTTGTAACGGATATTGTTATACAACAGCTTGATCAAAACAATATTCCAATTTACAGTGTAAAGCTTGAGGGTGCATTCCCAACAACTGTAAGTGCAGTAAACTTGGATAATAATAGTGAAAATACTATCCAAAAAATGACAGTGACAATGAGTTACGAAAACTACGTACCAGAAGATATTGTAGATAGCACGAAGTCTGTTGCTAATTCAGTAATTGATGGTATACTTGGTATTTAATATAATTTAATATAATTAGGAGAATAGAATGGCGTTACCCAAGATCAGTGTTCCCACGTATGACATAAATTTGCCGTCAACGGGGAAGACTTTAAAGATGAGACCTTATTTAGTAAAAGAAGAAAAGGTCTTAATGATTGCATTAGAATCCAGTGACCCTGGACAAATTGCAGAAGCAGTAAGGAATGTTATAGGTTCTTGTTATTCAATAGATAACATTAATGACCTAACAACATTTGATATAGAATATTTATTTTTGCAACTCAGAGGAAAATCTGTAGGCGAGGATATGGAGTTACAACTTAAGTGCGAACATTGTGAAACACTTAATCCGCTTGTTATTAATGTAAGTGATATTAAAGTATCAAATATTAATGATAACAATATTGTAATGATAACAGATGATGTAGGTCTTAAAATGCGATGGCCATCGGTAAAAACGTTTGGCGAATTAGACATTGAAAAATTAAACTCTGTTGAAGGTTTAATGGATCTTATTATTGAATGCGTTGATAGTATATTTGACGCTGATGCTGTATATGATAGAAATGAAATGAGCAAAGATGAATTAACCGATTTTATCGATAATCTAAACTCAGGACAATTTAAAAAGGTTCAGGCGTTCTTTCAAGATATACCAGCAGTAGAACACACTGCTAAGATGAAGTGCAGTAATTGTGGTAAGGATAATAATATTGAGTTAAAGGGTCTACAAAGTTTTTTTTCATAGGCCTTTCTCATGAGAGCTTGACCAATTATTATAAGACAAACTTTGCATTAGTGCAACATCATAAGTATAGCTTGACAGAATTGGAAAATATGTTACCGTGGGAAAGGCAAATATATGTTGCTTTATTACAACAACATATTGAAGACGAAAACGAAAAAATAAAACGAAGGAAATGATATGACTGAAGAAACAAAAACAAGCCATCATCCAGCTGATAGCAATGGTGATGGTAAGGTATCTAAAGCAGAAGAAGCAATGTATCTTGAGTTTAAACGTAAAGAACTCGATGATCAAGATGCTATGCGTGATGCGCAACGTAAAATGACATGGTTTGCATTGGGTGGTTTATTACTATATCCTTTTGCTGTTGTTCTTGCGTCCTTAGTTGGTTTAGATGAAGCACAAAAGACATTAGGAAGTATGGCACCAACTTATTTTGTTGCAGTTGCTGGTATTGTTGCTGCATTCTTTGGTACTCAAAACTTTGGCAATAAAAAATAAAGGTAGACACTCATGGCAGATGATAACGCAACAAACTTTCAAGAACTAATCGATTTAATGGCGGCTAATAATCAGTCGACCATTGAAATTGAACGTGATGGTAGAAATACTAGACGCCATTTATTAGAAATGAAAAAGATACAATCATCTGCTCTTGAAACAAATAAAAATCTATCTGCTGTATTTGAAAACTTCTTTGAGTCTATGGATGCAAATAAACTAGCTCAAGCAGAAAAGGATACCGAAAGATTATCAATATTTGAAGATATTAGAAATTCTTTAGATGGTGGTGTTGAAGTAAAGGATGATAGTAAGGGTGGTGATAGCAAGTCTGGTGGTGGAATGCTTGGCAAACTTGGTGGACTGATGGGTGGCGCCGCTATGGCTGCAGGCGCATTACTTGCTGGTGTGGGTATCGGTGCTGCTGGTCTTACTTATGCAATGGGTAAAATGGAAGAGCTTGATACTAAAAAGATTAAAGAAAACGTTGATGATCTATTGTCAATGGCAGAATCTGATAGAATGACAGTTAAAAATGTTGCAGCAGTAAGTGCAACTATGACAGCTCTTGGAATTGGCTTAGCCGCATTTACTTTAGGCGAAGGCGCTTCAAAGGCTGTTGCTAAGTTTTCTGAAGGTAGTGATTGGCCTCAAGACATAAAAGATAATGTTGAAACACTATTATCGATAAGCGATATACCAGGCATGGGTGGAGATGCTGCTGCTGTAAGCGCAACATTAACTGGTTTAGGAATTGGCCTAGCAGCATTTGGTATAGGTAAAGCTGCAGACGGCGTTGGTACTGCAATATCGTCATTTAGTGAAGGTAACTTTGCAGACAATATTAAGAAAGAAGTAGAAACTTTATTATCAATAGATACTGCATCAGCTAAAGATACAGCAGGTTTAGTTGCAACGCTTGCTGGTCTAGGCGTTGGTTTAGCTTTATTTAGTGTTGGTAAAGCTGGATCAGGCGTTGCTGATGGAGTAACTCAATTTACTCAAGGCGATAACTTTGCGGCTGATATTAAGAAAGAAGTAGAGACTTTGCTATCGATTGATACAGGTGCTAAAGGCGATGTTAGTGGATTTGTAGGAACTATGACAGCTTTATCAGCTGGTCTTGTTGCTTTTGCAATAGGTAAAGGTAGTGCTGGAGCTGCAGATGCTCTTACTAAATTTACTGCTGGTGATAACTTTGCTGAAGATATTAAACGTGAAGTCGATACACTATTAACAATTGGCGATAGTGCTAATCTAGACAGAACATTAGCAGCTACTGGATCTCTTGCTGCCTTAGGCGCTGGATTAACTGCATTTGGTGCAGGTAAAGGTGTTAATGCTCTTGCTGATCTAGGTTCTTCTATTGTGGGTTTCTTTACTGGATCTAAGAGTCCGGTAGAACAAGCAATTGAAGTAGGCGAAAAAGCTGATACGATTCAAGCTGGTGCAGATGCGTTTGGTGCGTTTGCTGATGTATTCGAAAGAATGAGTACGATGGGTGATATATCAATTGATATGGATGATGCCATTGAAGAAATGGTTGAATATACCAAAACTCTTGAAAAGATCTTGCAGGGTGGAAAACTTACTATTGGCAAAAACTTTGAAACTGATGGATTAGCAAATCTTACTGGAGATGTTGATAAAGCAGTAGCTAATATTAATAGAGTACGTGATGTATTACAATTGCAATCAAGTAGCGGTAACACAGTTAGTTCTTCAGACGAAAAGTCTGGAGGTAATAAAATAGTTACATTATCTGCTGAAAATATTGAATTAAGATTACCTGAAACAACAACTGCTGCAAATACAAACGTAGTTGCAGATAATAGCAGTAAATCTAATGTTGTTACAACTATAGTACAATCAAATCCAAATAATAGAGTTGGAGATACATTAAACAACGCTTATGGGTAGGACTTCCTTGTCCGTTATACTCCTTAATTATTTCGAAGCAGTTTGAACACCAGTACTCTTTTTAAATTTCTTGGTGTACGATACGCCTCTGTAAGTTAGTTCTACAGTCATCGTATTTCTCCTATTCTGGATTATACGATTCTTTTAACGCATGAACCAATGCGAGTCTCTAATGTGGACTACACAATAATATTTATAAGATAAAAAAAGGGACCCCGAAAGGTCCCTTGAAAAAGCGGTCTGGTTTACGATTTATCAGATTCGGCCCAAACTCTTATTATTTCTCCTATTGTTATGGCTCTTCGACCGGGTTACTCCCAATCCTTATAGACTTCGCCGTTGCCTATTCAGGCTAGCCCTGTTGAGCTAGCTTGTCGAAGTAGGACAATGTGTCCTCTTCCCCCTCATCGCTAGAACTTAAAGGAGCTGATTCAGCCGCTGCCATTGTTGGTTGTTCAACAACAGGAGCTGATTGCATCATGGAATTGTTATCCATAGCTACATGACCAGCGTCAACGCCTAGCACCTTATTCATTTTAGCTTTTAGTTCATCGTAAGACTTATAGTTCTTAGGATCGATGAAGTCAGCCAAAGAGTGCAATTGGTTATATACACCTTCAAGCTTTTCTTCATCTCCACCGTGTAGTGGAGCTGCTGATGCAAACTCTGACTTATCATAGTTTACCCAACCTTCGACTTTACGAATTTTAATCTTAAAGTCAGCGCCTTCCCAGAAGTCATAAGGATTAACCGGATCTTCATCTGCAAATTGTGGCTGCATTACATCCATGATTTTATCAAAGATCTTTTTGCCAAACTTGTATACGAATACCTTACCTTCGTTTTGAGGATTAGATGGATCAGAAACAACTAGCACATTACTTACATAATGTAAACGTCTTTTCCTTTCACGAGCTAGTGCTTTGTCTTCATCACGGCCAGTATTCCATAGTAAACCATTTGATTCACTAACTGGATCATCCTGTCCAATTGAAGTTAAGCTATTTTCGATATACCAAAGACCAGTAGGACCTTTAAAGCCATGATCCCAATACCTTACCCAAGGAAGATCTTCACCTTCTTTAGCTGGTAGGAATCTGACTACGGCATAGCCGTTTCCTGCTTTATCTCTAGTAGGTTTCCAAAACCGATCATCATCATAGTTCTTAGTTTCGGTTTTAGTAGATACAGCTTCCGCTGCTTTTACGAGTTGGTCGATTGACGAGCCTCGCGAGCTCTTTAGATTTGCAAATGACATTATATTTCTCCGTATTGCATTGTATTAAGACGTAATTGTCTTTTCTATTGTATTTCACCCTTGTCCATAATATAGTATATTATAACACATTTTCATGTGTTTGTAAACGTTTTTTGTAATAAAGTTATACATTTATTACGATCAAAGCTTACGAATGGACTATACTTTTCGATCTTCCGTTGAGTATCAGGCCATATAATGGTATCTGATATCTTTACAGATTCTCTAGGTATAAATCCAAAGATGGCATTAAGAATAACAACAGTCTCTAAACTAATTTCTTCTTGCAACCATAGTTTAACGAGTAGAGGTAATTGTCCATCGACAGATTGAAACAATTTATCAAAGACAATATCCTCTTCTCGTAATCTATTTATATCAACTGAAAACACTCTATGAATACTTTCTTGTATTCTTTTGTGGTCTCTATAATTTTGTTCTCCATCTTCATCCATCATGTCTCCTATATAACTGAGACCCATTTTAAAGTTGGATATATAGTAATCCTTTAGATTACCATTATGTTTCTTAGCCAGCTTTGCAAAGAAGTACTTATCTTTGCGATTAAAGAATGACTTAGGAGTTACATTAGACTTAAAATTATATTTAACAGCATCATAACCTGATTCAAAGTGTAACTTTAAAGCATTATATAATTTATAAGATTCAAACGGATCATTCATTGAGGTATAATTCCAGTTGATGACATGTAGATAAATAAAACTACAGCTGACAATAGTATCCAACCCATCAATTTAAATGATCCTTCGACAATTGCTGTTAAAAATTTAAACATTAAGCCATAACTCCTTCATATAAAGCTTCAACATCTTCGATTTCGCCTAAGATCTCTGACAAGTTTTGCTTGTGGTAAATCGTGGCCATTTTCTTCAAATGCTTCTTATCAATTTCAACATCCTCAACGCAAAGGTTAACAGCTTCTTTGATAAAGTCTTTTTGCGCTTGAATTAAAGTCATAGCATTACTGATTTCAATGATGCAGTCTTTAATTCGTTTAACATCTGCTGGTGATGATGGTATAATAACGTTACTCATAATATTTTTCCTAAATAGGTAGTTGATTACCCTTTTTGCCTCTAATTAAATTAAGTCTTATTGCTTCAGCTTCCATTTTATCTTTAAGAGAGTCTGTCAATAGCTTCTTTAAATTGCTATAGTCCATACCCCTCTCTTCAATAATATAAGTTGCTGCATCTATATAAGACATATTTCCCTTTACAACTAGTTGTTCTACGGCAGTTGAAAACCGTTTTTTCGTCATAATTTTTTGCTCTAAATCTATAATCATATCGCCCTGAGTAATATGCAATCGGCATTAATTCTACCATTAGGAGTACTGATCTTTGTAGTAACAGTATCCCAAACTAATTTGTCGATTTGCTTGATTGATTTCTTCAAAATAAGCGGCAGTATATCTTCTGGTTTTCTAAGAGTAGTTTGCCTACTCTTTTCACAGATATTCTTAATGGTAGTACCACTTACTTCAAACCCTTTTGTTGAATTTGTATCATATTGTATTAATTTTCTAGACTTAGTATTATATACAAACAATACTTCTTTACCTGGAATCATAACTGGATTAATAGAGCTGACTTTATCGTCAATACTATCGACACGATACTTAAGACTTTTAACTTGCGCGTCAGATGACTTAGGCTTTTTAGCTCTTGGAACTTTAGCCGCTTTATTAGCTGTCTTTAATTGTTCTAAGTCACTAAATATACCTTCCATAGTTTTAAGCATTTTATTTAATCTACGCTTAGTGATATGCGAGTATGCTTCAACAGCTTGATCGCAAGTGCCATCATATGCATCTTTAATTGGCTGATATTCCATCATAACAGCGTCTTTAAAAATATTAATAGAAGATCCTTTAAGATCATATTGCTTAGCTAGTTTAAATACATCGATCTTTTGATTGTATTTTTCATCTATCCAACCATCAATAATCTCATCCCAATCAACCATAATAGTTTCATTCATCTTAGTTCTTTGTCTTTGCTGAACTGAAATCACTGGCTTCGGGGGAGGAGCATCAGCAAGGTCTTCTTCTATAGCTTCTACAGCTTCATTATATATCTGCTTTAGCTCCTCCTCCCAACGCGCAAACTCATCTTTAGTATACTCGTAGCCTCTACTCCAAAGCTTTGCTACTTTACCTAGTTTACCAGTGAGTTGCCAATCCTTAAGTTTCTTAAGAGTTTTGATCTTATCTTTATCGTAGTCATAAACATCAGTAGCAAATGTTAAAACGCAATCAACATAATCTTTTGGCTTATAGTAATAGTTATACCAATGACCACCTTTACTCCATAAAGCTAAACGATTAGTTGCTTTAGCTGAAGTTTCGCCCTTTTGAAAGACTGGTTCAGGACCCATATATTTGTCATCAATGGTTACCCTGTTCTTTCTCATTTTGATTCTTGCTTTATTCTCTGCCATAGTCTACTCCTTTATAATATAAGATCTATTATAACATAGTTTACTGTAAATGTAAACGTTTATTTTCAATTAATTTAATGTTTTTGCTGCTATTTTGTCTTTATAGCGTTGTTGTCTTTTAGTTTTATCTGTAACTATACCAGCAAGTTGACCACAAGCTGCGGCTACGCCATCTCCACGCTGCTTCCTTATAGTAACTTCGTATCCTTCGTTTCGTAGAATACTAGTAAAATCTAAAAGAGCTTTATTTGTTACTCTTTTGTAATCAGAACCAACAATTGGATTCATTGGAATAAGATTAATAGTACAAGGAAGGTCTCTAAGTAGTTCAACTAATTCATATGCGTGTTCTAATTTATCATTAGTTTGATCAATTAGTGTGTATTCAACCTTTACTTTGCGACCGTCATTCATTTTTTCAATATAGTTTTTAGCGCTTTTAACAAAATCTCTTACATTATACTTTTTATTAATAGGAACTAATTCATTACGCAATTTATCATTTACAGCATGTATTGAAATTGCAAGAGAAACGTTTGTGACATCAGCTAGCTTATCTAAAGCCGGAATAATTCCTACAGTACTAAGCCAAACGTCATGTTTAGATATATTATAGACATCCATCATTAGATTCATAGAGTCTACAACATTATCAAAATTCATTAATGGTTCACCCATACCCATCATTACAATTTCACTTACATTTACACCCGATTGATTAGCAATATAAAGTTGACCTATTATTTCAGACGAATTTAAATTTTTATCAAATCCTTGCTTTCCTGTAGCACAAAAACTACAATCTAATGAGCAACCAACTTGAGATGAAATGCAAAGCGTTCCTCTGCGTCTATCAGGAATATAGACTGTTTCTATACAACTACCACCTTCAACTTGAATTATCCATTTTCGAGTTCCATCTTCAGAATCTTCAACTTTTACAACTTCAGGTAGTTTAATTTTAGCTGATTTATAAAGTTTTTTGACTAAAGACTCTGGCAAATTAGTCATATTTTTAAAATCTAATTCGCTTTTTTGATATATACACTTTACTATTTCTTGGGCATAAAAAGGACTTTCATCTAATTCTTTAATAAAATTACTAAGCTTAGCGATTGAAAGTCCTAATATATTAGTTTTCACTTAATCCCTTTCATAGCTTTTAATACCACGAACATAATTATCAGCTGCATCTTCGGCATAAACTTCTGCCTTTCCTTTGTACCACTCAATGCCTAGAGATTCTCCATCAATAAACATGCGAATCCCAAAGGTAGGACTATCGCCAAATGAACGTAGTACTTCAGCTTTACGATTCTTAAACTTATCAGAACCTCGATATTCGGCTAGCAACATATAATTTGACATTTCTTACTCCTCAGTTTCTATTTTATTACCATAGTAGTCGTGTGTGCCTGCTTTATACTGTCGTTTAATCGCATCTCGTTCTTCCATAGCAACCAACGAAGATGCTATGCCAAACCATGCTATACCAACAAATATGACTAATCCAACTAATGCTTCTATAATATCCATAATTACTTTCCTATATGTTCCACATCTTTACGTGGAATTACTTGATATGCGCCTTTATTATATGCTGGCGCGACTGTGAAATTCTTGGATTCTTCTGCTTTCCAAGACTGATCATCAGGAGTCGAATAATTCGACGTACCTGAATAAGAGGGGTATTTGTTATTGAACTCTTCCATTCTAAGTTCAGCTAAAGACTTTTCTACCTTGAGTGGTTTAAACTCTTGTTTGGTTTTACGTCTCGTCTTAAGAGCTTTACTTTTTCTTTTACGACCTGAAAAGGTGTAGTTTATAGATCCAATATAGTTCATTTGGTTGGCGCCGATTTCATAAGACTTGCAAAGTCCATAGACTCTTGAATTGTTTCAGTTCTACCATCAGCATAAGAACGTGTTATTAAACCACTATTAAAGCTACGCTCAATATAACCATTTTGAGCTAACATATAATCACATTTAGCAGCCCATTCTTCAACAAACTGTTTACGCTGTACATATTTAACTTTATCAGTATATTGAGTCATAGCTTAATCCCAATCGCTTTTTTGATCGTTATATGCATCCATTAAAGATGAACCCGCAATAAAATCTTGAGTCTCTTTGTCTGTATAGAACATATTTTCTTCTTTAAAGCATTCAAGACTACCAGGAGCTTGATGAGCAGCCTTTTTGACTGTTTTTGTAAGCTTGTTATAGTGGTCTTTTGGTTTAGAGTAAACCTTGTTTACTGCAGCTTTAAATTGAGCTTTTTCTCTAGCCTTTTCTGCTGCAGCTTTAATCATTGCAATTCTATTCATAGTTTTTTCCTCGATAATACGTATATTATATCATAGTCTACAGCAAATGTAAACAATTATTTTCAATTATTTTAAAGTTCTTCAACAGTAATTTTATATTCTTTACCATTCTGATCTTTGACATTGATAGTCTTTGTTGTAGATACTAGATATCCTTCTTTAGGACAAAGATCCATTTTAACTTTACCAACTTCAGTAATGAAGCCATCTTCAATTAATGATGGCGATAAAACTGAATGCGCGATATAGTCGCAATATGCCATGCCCTTCACGCTGCGTCCTCTTCAGAACCAAACATTGAAGACCAGCACGATGGCGTACAACCAGAGATCATAAACTCTCTTTGGTCCACAGATGCCTGTGGCATGGCATCTTGAATAAGCATACCACCAACCCACGCTTCTACCTGCTCAGCAGTTGCGTTGATTGCCATTGTGTTACTTTTGCCTGTAACAGGAGACGTCTTTTCCATTATAATCATATTATTTTACCCACACTTTGTTGTATTTAGAAGGAAGATTATCACAAGTAAAATTGTAATCTTTCGTGTAATTAAGAACCGTTACGCATTCTCCAGTAGAATTACTAAAATGAACATCAGGTCTATCTAAAGCTTCTTCAATTGCATTAAGAAACAATGAGAAGAGTAACGCAGCGGCCAAACCCGCTGCAACACATTTAAATTTTTCAAAATTACTCAACATTATGCTACCTCCAAGATACTGATTGGACAGTTGTATTTAAGACCATCAATAGTAACAATTGCCTTTGTTCTTTTGATTTGATCAACAATACCAAATTCTACACCATTCCTTGATGTAACCTTTACTTTAGAACCAACAGCCAATGAAGACTTAATGCTATATGATTTCATAGCTCTAAGTTGTTTTTGTTTCATCTTAATCAAATCGATGACTTCGTTCATTTCTTCAGTAGATGAAATACTGTTGATTGCGTTTAAAATTGATTTTTTCATAATGTATATCCTTTCTTTATCATTTAATATAGGTATATTATAATCTATTTTGGGACCTTTGTAAAGGGAATTAGTGAAAATAATTCACTTTTTTTAGATCAATTTGTTATAACCAGCACTTCTTATATAACTCTTCTTCCCGCCCATAAGCTTCTTTTTCCCAAGGAGCGTTTTCGTATTTATAGTTACGAGGCTTTCTATTCATCCATGAGTTAGTCCAACCGTTAAGTTCCTTTCTTAGATATTGTTTAGCATGAACCATTTCATGAGCTAGAGTTTGCATCATTGTATCGTATGGTATATCATTACCTTCAGATGTACGAGCAATTTTAATTTCAGCATAACCTTCTTTATAATCACCCCAACAAAGGCCCTGACTATCATTGTCAAGCTTTGTTTTAAACTTTACGAATATTACCTTTGACCACATACGATTGATGCCAAGCTCTTTAGAAAGGTTATCTAAATACTCTTTGATTTTCTTTTTGTTTTTAACTTGACCAGTTACTATAAAATTCGGCATTAGTATTGCCCCGCTTCAGCGTGGTGGATTGCATCAGCAATCTCTTCAGGATCCGGAGTGCTATTCATAAAGTTTTCAATGAACTCACGTCTTTTTTTCCATTGCTCAAATGATACTGTATCAATACCGTTAGCTCTACGTTCGAACATCTCTTCATTAAACTGCTCTTTTAGAATATCGATCTTGTTCATAGCTTGGTTCCTTATCGTTAATAGGGGTATATTATACTACATTTTGGGACCTTTG
>ERZ1039804.996-NODE-996-length-16999-cov-22.628895_pt1 | contig 16999 bp, 9 predicted proteins | sample MGYA00383089_ERZ1039804 | MGnify/ENA primary metagenome ERZ1039804 (study PRJEB29581, sample SAMEA5548359) | metagenome | biome: marine; feature: coastal; material: water | depth 1 m | study: Short-term variability in the microbial, nano- and picoplankton dynamics...
TGATTTTCTGCCGCTTTGGCGCCCCCAGGAATGCGAATATTATCCACTAGTGCTTGGACAGTTGCTGGCGGCTTAGCAGTCAGGTGACTGATTGTCATGGCAATCACAAAATTCAGTAACATGCCTATGGCGCCAATACCTTCTGGAGAGATACCCCATAACCAATACTCTGCACTGTTGAGTTCTGGCGCAACAAATTTGAAGTACGCTATGTAAGCAAAGGTAAATACTAAGCCTGCTAGCATTCCCGAAATAGCACCCTCTTTGTTGGCGCGTTTGGAGAAGATACCCAAAAGTAACGCTGGAAAAAGGGATGCAGCGGCAAGGCCAAACGCAAAAGCAACGACTTGGGCGACAAAGGCGGGAGGATAGATGCCAAATAGTCCGGCGATACAGACCGCAACGGCTGCCGCTAAGCGGGCATAGAGCAATTCCTGTTTCTCAGTTATTCTTGGGAGGAGGGTCTGTTTAAGTAAGTCATGAGAGATTGCGCTTGAAATAACCAGTAGCAGCCCAGCAGCCGTTGATAGAGCGGCGGCCACGCCACCAGCGGCAACAAGAGCAATCACCCAGCCGGGCAAGCCTGCAATCTCAGGGTTGGCCAGCACCATAATGTCTCGGTCGATATAGACTTCGTTGGCAGACTCAGTGGATTTATTATTTAACAGTCGCTCGCCATGACTACCACGAGTGCCATCAACATCGAATATCGGTTTCGCAGGTGATAATGCGGCACCAGCGCCATATTGCATAACGCCGTCATCATTTTTATCTTGCCAGGCGATTAACCCTGTATTTTCCCAATTACCAAACCATTCTGGAGCTTCATCATAGGCGGTATTATGGACTGTATCGACTAAATTAAGACGTGCAAATGAGGCCACCGCCGGAGCAGTAGTATATAAAATGGCAATAAATACAAGAGCATAACCTGCGGACAAACGTGCATCAGACACCTTGGGTACCGTGAAAAAGCGCACCAAGACGTGAGGGAGTCCAGCCGTGCCAAACATTAGGGCTGCGGTAATTGCAAAAACATCAATGGTTGATTTGCTACCGGCGGTATAGGCACTAAAACCAAGGTCTAACAATACGCCGTCGAGCTTTTGCAACACTGATAGACCTGAACCATCAGTAACCTCAGCACCAAAGCCCAGCTGAGGAATGGGGTTGCCCGTGATCATGATAGATATAAAGATTGCTGGCACCATGTAAGCAAAAATCAGAACACAATACTGAGCTACCTGAGTGTAGGTAATACCCTTCATACCACCAAGTACGGCATACATAAAAACAACAGCCATACCAATTATCACACCGGTATTCACTTCTACTTCAAGAAACCGAGAAAAAACAATGCCCACACCACGCATCTGGCCAGCAACATAGGTAAAGGAAACGAAGATCAAACAAACCACCGCAACAATGCGTGCAGCCTGGGAGTAGTAGCGCTCGCCAATAAAATCAGGAACAGTAAAGCGTCCAAATTTACGTAAGTAGGGCGCTAGAAGAAGTGCCAGCAGGACGTAGCCACCTGTCCAACCTAATAAGTAAACCGAACCATCGCGACCAATAAATGAAATGATGCCTGCCATAGAGATAAACGAGGCAGCACTCATCCAGTCGGCAGCAGTGGCCATGCCGTTTACTACGGGGTGCACTCCACCACCGGCGACGTAAAAGTCTTTGGTGGATCCGGCTCGTGACCAGATTGCGATCCCTATGTAGAGAGCAAAAGATGCGCCCACAAACAAATAAGTTAGTACTTGCGTGCTCATGATTGCGGCTCCTGATTGCTGTCATCATCCCCGACATCAAACTGTCTATCTAATATTTTCATTTGTCGCGCATAGACAAAAATGAGAGCAACAAACACATAAATAGCACCTTGTTGAGCAAACCAGAACCCCAATTTAAAACCGGCGATGGTAAATTGATCGAGCCAATCGACAAGAATGATCCCACAACCGAAAGACACGGCGAACCAAACCACCAAGAGTTTGGCGAGGAGTTTCAAATTGGCTTGCCAATACAGAGTTTGATTATTAAGTGCGGTCTCATGCTCAAGCTGGTTGCTCTTTTCTTCAGTATCCATGGTAATTCCTTATTTTTTATTAGCTTTGGTTGCGCAAAAGCTTTTATTTTTCTTTAAATATAAGAGTATCAAGATCTAATTCTAACGGACTATATTATTTACGTCGGATATAAATCTTTTAGTGCTTGACCCGCTTTATTTCGAGAACTACTTCCTCTGCTAAAAGTTGATTGATGCTTAATTTGGCTCAGTAATAACTTTATATCGAGTTCGGGTAAATCAGTGTTTTTGTCCTGAAAGAGCTGGCGATCGAGTTGCTCAAATTGTTGCTCAATATCTTTATCTTCTAAACTAACAGCGAGAGCTTTTAGTGTCTTTGGTGGACGTTCAGCAAATAGTGTTTTACCCCACATTAAAATGGCATCACGCATCGCCATAAGGTCATCACTTTTTGCCGCATCTTCTATTGTTTTTAGCTGCTGCCGTAGTGTCTGGAGTGCAGTGCCTTGAGATTCGATTGAGGAATCCTGGTTCTCCCTGCGAGCTTGAGTTTTTCGTACGATTAACATTGCCACAATTAGCGAAGCAAGAATTGCATTTAATGCTAAAGAAATAGAGATCAGGTTTGAATTAGGTGGCTTTGATATCATCGGGCTTTCAGCAGAAAGATTATTACCTGAGAGCGCCGTAGCGCCAATTATTGCGCCATCATTAGCTAGGTCATCATCTGCATTGCTGACACTGGGTAACACCTGAAGAGTAGTTGATGGCAAGCGCGAGATTTGCTCTCTCTGTTCATTAATGTCCCACCAACGCACTTCGATAGGAGGTAGGGTTATTTCGCCGGACTGGTTTGGAACCAAGGCAAAAGACTCTATCCTCGTTGAAGTTAAACCTTCACTAGAGAGAGATTGATCGAGCTGAGGCTGGTCTGGATAGACACGATAATCTGAGCTCTGGAGTACCTCCAAGGGCGTAATTTGAGCACTACTAAGTCCTTTAGCGGTGATGGTAACAGTACGTGTAATGGGCTCGCCAACCGTAGCATTCTCTAGATCGCCACTCCAGCGTTGCTCTAAGCTAACTTTGCTACTCGGCATCCAACCTAGCCCGGCAGTTTGACTTGGCGGAGCCTCAATATTCACTTGCACGGACTCGGTGTCACGAATAACTTGATTGCCACGATTATTGAAGACACCAAATTGACTCCGAGTATTTACCTCATAGGCGCCAAAACGCAGACTTGGAATCTCTAACTGCCCAGCAGATTGCGGAAACACTGCATACTTTACCTCCAACACCAAATAAGTTCTGCCGTTCAGCACCTTCTGATAGGTCGTATCACCTAGACGATGAAGCAGGGCGTTGGCTATTTTTAGCTCAGAGAGACTGTAATCTCTCAAGTTAATTGAGGTATACAGGCGGTGAGTTAAGATAATTTGCTGGTTAACATAAACAGTATCGTTATCCACCAGAGTTTCGGTGTATATAGGCTGCGTACCTGGGTTTGCTGCAGTTGGGTTTGCAGGTGCTGCTCGCACCCGTAGCTCCAAAGCATTACTGATATCACCTTTGAAACTAATCGATGGAATTAATAATATTCCTGCTCTCTTGGGACGCAGCTGTATTGTCCAGGCGGTAAATGATTCAGTTTTGCCATTAACATTGCTGTAACTTTGTTGGCGGTTATTAGATAAGACATCAAAGTCGTTGGATAAAGGCTTAAAGTCTGGTTCGCCGGTAAATACTTGGCCGTCATAACGTATTTCTAACCTAAGGGTCTCGTTACTATCCAACACGGAACGGTCAACTTTTGCTGTTAAGTCAGCCCAGCTTAGTGACGTTAATAGGGCTAAAATACCTAAACTCACAACTCGGATAGTTATTTTAAAATAGTTACTCATTTACCAGCGCTCTTCGTTAGTGGGCGGTCTTCGGTTCTGACTACGTTGCCGCGCTTGGTGGCGAAACTTAGCACGAAGGAGACCGCCAGGATCATCGGGGATGCGTCGAAGTATGCGTTCAATCGCTTCTTGTTCCTGTTTTTCTTCATCACTCAACTCTTCAACAGAAACCTCTTCTTTTTGTTCTTCCTCTGTTGCGGCTTCATTTTTGTCCTCAGGCTTATCTTGCTCAGGCTGGGCAGGATCTTCATTAGATTCGTTTTGTTGATCCTGATTTTGTTGTTCTTGGCCCTGATCTTTTTGTTCTTGACTCTGCTGGTCCTGATCTTGCTGTTCTTGGCTCTGTTGGTCCTGATCTTGTTGTTCCTGGCTCTGCTGGTCTTGATCTTGTTGTTCTTGGCTCTGCTGGTCCTGATCTTGTTGTTCTTGATTCTGTTGGTCCTGATCTTGTTGATCCTTCAGCTGCTCAACCAGATCTAGATTAAACCTGGCATCTTCCATTTTAGGCTCTTTGCTCAGAGCATTATTGTATGCCTCAATAGCTCCTTCGAGATCCCCTGCTTTTGCCAGTGCATTACCGTGATTGTAGTCTCCGATCGCGCTATCATCTTGGGAGAAATCTGCTATTGCTTGATCAAAGTCTCCGGCTTTGAAGGCAGCGCTGCCACGCCAGCGAGAATCTTCAAATAGATCTTTAGCGGCCTCATAGTCCTCCGCCTTCATCGCTTCTGAGGCTTGCTGATCGGGAGTTTGCCATAAGTCTTGCCATTCTAAAGCCTCAACTGGCTGAGCAATGAACAGCAGTGGGGCAATTAAAATTACCACGACTGACCCTTTCCTAAAGCTGAGTAGCAACACAGGCAGCAACAAGAGTACCAACCAGTAACCTTGATCATCCCATAGATCGAAAGAACGATCTGTTTCTCGTGTGCTATTTGTGAGCAGTGAGTCCATGCCAGCCAGAAGATTATCTATATCTCGATCATCGGCGCTTAGCGTTTGATAGGAACCACCATTGTTGGCAGCAATTTTTCTTAGGGTTCCTACGTTCAGTTTTGCGACGATAACATTGCCTGCCTTCTTGATAAAACCACCTGCAAAACTAGGAATCGGAGCACCATCAGTTGTGCCTACACCGAGTATAGAAAGCCTGTAGTTACCTTCACCTGAAATAATTGGCGCAATATTACTCAGTGCAGATTTATCAATACCATCAGTGATTAGCAGAATATCGGCTTGCTGGTAGCCTCCACTCACAGCTAAGTCTATGGCGCTTGCCAAGCCTTCCTCCACATTACTGCCAGTTTCTGGCATTAGATTTGGTTCAAGTACGGGGACCATGCTCATGATGGTATTGCTATCCTCGGTCAGAGGAGACACGGTATGTGAATCTCCACCATAAACAATCAATCCAATCACACCCTCGGTTCTTCGAGTGAGGATATCGATCAGTTTGTAGCGGGCTCTGACTAAACGATTTGGCGAAATATCTTCTGCTAACATTGAAGGAGAAAGATCTAGAACTACCACCAACGCGGAGTCTTGCTTATGCACAGGTTGAGGTAACTGTTGCCAGGCTGGACCTGCAAGGCCCAGACAGCAAAATATCCAAGCTGAGATCATAAATGCCACAAGCCAGGGACCGCTTAAGGCGTGCTTTCCTCCTGAGCCTTGAAGTAGAAAAGGTAAAAGCTCTGGGTTGATAATAGTTTCCCAGTTGCCAGCATTGCGTTTTCGCCAAGTATAAAAACCAATGACAGCAACAACGGGAAGCAAGCCCAAGAACCACCATGGCCGTAAAAAATGAAAGGTATCAAAAATTTCGGTCAAACTCTCAATCATTACCGTAACCAACCTCGCCTTTGCGTTGACTGGCCGTAAAAACAATTAAGCTGAGGCAAAATGCTAGTCCCAGGGGCCAATGAAATAAACTAACGATAGGTCGAATGGTCTCGGCATCCTGTTCAATAGGCTCCAGTTGGTTCAGTTTCTCGTAAATTGATGCTAGCTCCTGAGGATCTCTTGCACGAAAGTATTCACCGCCAGTGGCCTGTGCAATTGTGGTTAATGTTTTTTCGTCTAGGTCTGCACTGGGATTTACCATTGTTCGACCAAATAGCCCACGCTGCTCCTGTCGTTCTGCGCCAATACCGATAGTGTATATTTTTACCTTAGCTCGACGTGCTAGATCAGCAGCTTCTTCGGGATTAAGAGCGCCTGTATTATTTGAGCCATCGGTCATTAAAATCAATACACGATGATCCTGTGGTCGATCTTGCAGTCGCTTTACAGATAACCCAATTGCATCTCCTATTGCTGTGCCGTTGCCAGCAAAGCCAATTTGAGCTTCTAGCAATAAGGATTCCATTGTTTCTCGATCAAATGTCAATGGTGTTTGTAAATAGGCTTTTTCGCCAAACAAAACGAGCCCTAAGCGGTCACCCGCACGTTTGATGACAAAATCTCCAACCACTGACTTAACCGCCATCAGACGATTAACGGTTTGGCCACGAATGACCATATCTTCTCGCTCCATACTTCCTGAGATATCAACAGCAATAAGAATATCGCGTCCCTCTGTAGGCAGTGCTACGGGCTCACCGATATAAACTGGACGAGCAATGGCCAGTAGAGCGCTTACCCAGCATAGACTGAGTAAAATTAACAAAAGTCTGTTGCGCCAGGTGGTCGCTTTTAAGGATACCTGCTCCACGCTGGCTGCCGCTGTAAGCATTGGAGCTCTGAGGGCTCTTATGCTGGTTTCAGCCGGTTTGCGACGCCAACGGTAGATGAAGGGTAGGGGTGCTAACGCCAATGCCCAGGGCCAAATAAGGCTTAACATGTTGATATTTCCTTCAACTTATCCTGAGTGTAGTGTTGTTTGATCCAGATCTCACTACTATTGATGATGGACTCAGTCAGTTCATTATGTTCTTGCCTGTCATCAGGCCTGCCATAAAGCAGGGCATTAAGATCAATAGGTAGATTCTGGAATACTGTATCTTTGCAACTGGCTTGCAAAAAATTTAAAAACGCTGCCAGATCACGACTACTAAAGTGTTGGTCTGGATAAGCACTATTGACCGCTTGTTTAAGTGTTTCCAGAATCATGACTAATCTTTGAGTTGAGGTCAGGTTTAGGTCATGTTTTATCTGTAATAACTGCGCCATCGCTTGTCGCCGATAGAGGTTATTATTATAGGATTTTAATAGCTGCCAAAGCGCCCAACTTACGCATGCAATGAATATAATGATTAAAACCCACCAGCCCGGAGCAAGTGGCCACCAGGATATAGGATCTGGCAAATGAATGCCGCGAAGCTCGGCTAGAGGATCACCTTGCATGATCAGCTACCACGGCGACTGTTGCGCTTTTTGCCGTAAGCACGACGCAGTGTGCTCATGACTGTATCGTCAGTATTAAAAGGTAATAGGCCTGCAGAGAGTTTTTCGCTAAGTTTCCTTAAACGCAGACTTCGATCTTCAAAAGCTTGTTTGAAACGTTCACGCAATTTAGCGTTACTCGTGTCTAGCAGTGTATGTTGAGCGCCATCACTGACTGCATAGAGGGACGGAGGAGGAAGGTGATGTTCGATATTATCGAAAACATGGCATAAATTTAGATTGCCCTGGCGGGCCAATGCAAACAAATGCTGTTCGCAGGCGTCATTAAGGTCGTGAAAGTCGCTTACGATAAAGATAGTGCTACCGGGGGAAACAAAATGCCGAGCCTCGTCGAGTATTTCGGCCATGCTATAGCGGTCAGTGGGCGGTTGATCCTGCAGGTCGAGTAATTTGGTGCTGTAGTCTTTGAGCCCATGGATAAATTGTAGTACCGCATGATGGCTGCGACGGGGTTTAACATCCATTTGGTGTTGTTCTCCAAATATTATCCCTCCAGAACGATCATTAGCTGATAGTCCCGCCCAAGCAAGGGCAGCTGAAATCTCACATGCAACAACCGACTTTAGCCTTTTGCTTCCAAAAAACATGGGGCTACGTAAATCAGTAATAACCAAGATAGGCCTTTCTCGTTCTTCACTAAAAATTTTGGTATGTGGCGTTTGAGTACGTGCAGTGACACGCCAATCAATGCTTCTGACATCATCTCCAGGTTGATATATACGCACTTGATCAAAGTCCATTCCTCGTCCGCGAAAGCGAGATTTATGGCCTCCAGCCAGCATCTGACGTGCTTGAACCTTCGGGAAGCCAGTTAGATCTCGCGCTCCATAGCGCAGTCTAACCATATCTTTCAGATTAGCGGTGGCAGGATGTGGTTGATCTTGATTGATTAGGCTCATTAGCGTTAGTTCATTAGGCTGATGGCACTGTATCAAGTAGTTTGTCGATTACTTGGTTTGCTGTAATCCCGTTGGCTTCAGCTTCAAAACTTAATATTAGGCGATGTCTTAATACGTCATGGGCGACAGCTCTAATGTCATCGGGAGTCACAAAGTCGCGACCTTCCATCCAGGCTAGAGATCGGCTGCAACGATCAAGAGCAATTGTTGCCCGTGGACTAGCGCCGTAATCGAGCCATTGAGCCAAGTCCCCACCGTAGGATTCTGAGTTTCGTGTTGCCAAAATAAGTTGTACCAAATACTCTTCGACGGCCTCTGTCATATGAATTTGGTTAACAGCCTGCCGCGCTGCAAATAGTGTTTTTTGGGAAAGAGGCTCAATGCCAGTACCAGCGTCATTGAGCGCCTCTTGCCTTGATAGGGCAAGTATAGCCCGCTCAGTCTCTGGGGCAGGGTAGCCCACCAATATATGCATGAGAAAGCGATCCATTTGAGCCTCTGGCAGAGGATATGTACCTTCTTGCTCTATTGGATTCTGAGTCGCCATGACTAGAAACAAATCGGGCAGTGGGTAAGTGTTTTTGCCCACTGAGATTTGCCGCTCTGCCATAGCTTCTAAAAGAGCAGACTGTACTTTGGCCGGTGCTCGATTAATTTCATCAGCAAGTACCAAATTGTGAAACAGAGGGCCCGCTTGGAATTCGAAGGTCCCCTGTTGCGGCCTATAAATGTCGCTTCCAGTGATGTCCGCTGGAAGCAGATCGGGGGTGAACTGAACCCGATGAAAGTCGGCCTCTAACCCTTCGGAAAGAGTCTTTATGGCTTTTGTTTTCGCCAGACCAGGTGCTCCCTCTACAAGAAGATGACCGTCCGCAAGGAGTGCGATCATTAGTCGCTCGATTAAGTGCTCTTGACCGACGATTTTATTGGCTAGCCATTCTCTGAGTTGCGCGATATCTTGTTGCAAAAGTTACCTCTACTTTAGTGTCTGAGTTGCCTGATGAGGGGGTCGAGTTTAATAGCTATGCAGTAAACACACAAACATTGTTCAAATACTGCTAAGAAAAGATTTTACCTGTAATTTATTTGTTAAAAATGCTTAATATTTTTGCACAGAGTCCAAGCAATTTGTTACCTTAGAAGCAGATATTTGATCGCTATTACATTACAGACTTCAAAAACGTAAAAAGGTTGCAAATTGTTCCCATGGAAGTGAAACAAGATGATCGGCGTCAGACATTAATTCAGTCTTTAAACAAGATTGCGGCAAAAAAGTTATCGAAAAAAAAGCAAAAGCAATTTAACGACTTTGCCGCTAATGCAATTCATTTCTATCCAGATGATGATTATTTAAAGCGCCCTGCAGAGGATATTTTTTGGAATATATGGGGCTTATATGGTTTTGCGGAGCCACCATTAGAAGCCTCAGGACCCAACTCTCAGGGTTCAGCTGCCAAAATTCGAGTATTTAATCCAACCGTAGAGCTCGATGGCTGGTCTAGTCACTACACTACTATTTACGTTGATCAGCGTGATATGCCATTTTTAGTTGATTCACTGCGCATGGCTCTGAATCGCTGGGGTTTAAACATATACACCTTGCAAAGCAATCCGGTTTGGGCGTTGCGTAATGATCTTGGAACGATTGAAGGTATTCATTCAGATTATGTAGAGAACGCTGACCGCGAAGCATTAATGATTATAGAGGTTGATTTACTATCTGATAGAGAAATTGAAGAGTTACAGCGTGAGCTAACATTAGTGCTGGATGACGTCTCTACGGTGGTAGACAGTTTCGATCCCATGCGTATGCGGCTGGAGCTATTAATAGCAGAGCTGAAAACTAATGCTCCTAAGGTAGAGCAGCTAGATGAGTCTTTGGCATTCTTGCAATGGATTTATGATGGGTACTTTGTATTTACTGGGTGTGCAGAGTTTGATTTAGAGGTAAAAAACGAGAGTGTTTATCTGCGCGAGAAGGCAGGTAGTGCTTACGGGTTACTTAAAAAATATCGCGGTGATTTACGCAAAGAGTCGGTAGAGGAACTTAGTGATGGTGTCAAAGGTCTCTACGAAGATGATCAAATACTAACGGTTACTAAATCTGCAAAACGCTCGAAGGTACACCGTAATGTGTATTCTGATTATATCGTGGTTAAACGCTTTAATAGTGACGGCGACCCCGTTGGAGAGATAAGGTTTTTGGGGCTCTACACGGCCCAATTCTATTCCTATAGTCCCAGGCGCATTCCTATACTCCGCGAGAAAGTTGGTTGGGTTATGGAAAATTCTGGATTTAATCCAGCAAGCCATGATGGCAAAGCCTTGTTGACTATATTGGACTCACACCCTCGCGATGAACTTTTACATGTGACTAGAGAAGTATTGGCAGCCACTGCTATTGGAGTCTGGCAGATCTATGAGCGTAGGGTAGTTAAAGTCTTTGTTCATACTGACCCGTTTAATAAGTTTGTTAGCTGTTTAGTGTATTTACCCCGCGAGTCTTTTAATACTAATACCAGAGACAAGATTGAGGAGAAAATTGGCCTGGAGCTGGGCGCGGTTGAGAGTGAGCTGACCACACATTTCATTCCTGATTCAGTACTGGTGAGAATTCGTTTAGTTTACAAGATTGAAAATAAAAAATACCTAGAGGTTGATGCTGAAACGCTACAAGCCGTGGTTGAAAAGATTACTAGAAGTTGGAGTGATGTATTCAGCGAACAGTCCATTAGCGCCTTTGGTGCAGCTGATGGTGCTGTTCTATCAAGACGCTTTCAGAATGCTTTCCCCAGTGCGTATCAAGAGATTTATGGACCTGATCATGCTCATCAGCATATTTCACTTTTTGATCGTCTTGATGGCAGCGATGATCTTGCTATTGATTTCTATCAAGATCAGCAAGAATTAGAGCAACATCTGCGGGTTACCCTATTTCACAGAAACGAACCTCTAGAACTCTCAGATATGGTACCAATGCTCGAAAATTTGGGTTTCAGAGTAGTCATGGAGCATCCCTATTCAATCGCCCCTGAGTCTGAAGGTGTCATCTGGATGCAAGACTTTGATTTAGAGTTTTCTTTGGATGTGAGCGTAGATGTTTCAGCAGTGCAAAACAGCTTCAAAGATGCCTTATTGCGAGTTTGGCGAGGTGATGCCGAGGATGACAGCTTCAATCGATTGGTAGTAGGGGCAAGACTCGACTGGCGAGCTGTCGCAATGCTCCGTTTGTATGCTCGTTACCTCAAGCAGTTAAGTGTTCCCTATAGTCAAGAATTTATCGCAGATACTCTTTCCAGACACTTGGACCTCACGCGTAATTTAGTTGCCTTATTTAAGAGTTACTTTGATCCACGTTACGCCTCTGAAGGAGAGTCAGAGAGAGCAGCTGGTTTGGTTTCTAAAATACAAATTGGTTTAGACTCAATTAGAAACATCAATGAAGATAAAGTTATTCGTGGCTATCTTGAACTGGTGCAGGCGACGTTGCGAACCAACTTTTTTCAAACCTTTGAAGATGGCACTTTTAAGTCCTATATTTCAGTTAAATTAGCAACCCAAAGAATTACTCTGGCACCTAAGCCACGGCCAGTTTTTGAAATATTTGTCTACTCTCCACGAGTTGAAGGCGTCCACTTACGGGGAGGAAAAGTAGCACGAGGTGGCTTGCGCTGGTCAGACAGAATTGAAGACTACCGTACTGAGGTACTTGGGTTAGTCAAAGCTCAACAAGTAAAAAATGCGGTGATTGTCCCTACAGGAGCCAAGGGCGGTTTTGTTGCTAAGCAAGCCAACCCGGCCGCGGGACGTGAAGCTTTTGTTCAAGAAGGTATTGCAAGTTACATGCTGTATGTACAGGCGCTGCTAGATATCAGTGACAATATGGTTGACGAACAGCTAGTGCCGCCACTTGAAGTTGTTCGTCGCGATGGAGATGACCCATATCTTGTAGTAGCAGCGGACAAAGGGACCGCGACGTTTTCTGATACAGCGAATGAAATTTCTGAAGCAAATAATTTCTGGCTGGGGGATGCATTTGCTTCCGGGGGTGGCAATGGTTACGACCATAAGGGCATGGGGATTACAGCCCGCGGCGCATGGGTTGCTGTGCAAAGACATTTTCATGAGATTGGAGTAGATATCCAGACTGAAGACTTCAGCGTGGTTGGTATTGGAGATATGGGTGGCGACGTGTTTGGTAATGGCATGCTTCTGTCTGAACACATTCAGTTAGTGGCAGCGTTTAATCATCTCCACATCTTTGTTGACCCCTCACCTGACGCTAGGGCAACATTCGTAGAAAGGCAGCGGCTTTTTGATACTCCAAGGACAACCTGGGAAGACTTTAACGAAGATCTAATGTCCGAGGGTAGTGCAGTTTATTCAAGGAATGCCAAGTCTCTCACGTTAACCCCCGAGATAAAAAATCGATTTGCTATTGATGCAGACGAGTTAACTCCAACAGAGCTTATTAACCATATTTTGAAGGCACCAGTTGACTTGATTTGGAATGGGGGTATTGGAACCTATATCAAGTCATCTTCGGAAAACAATTCAGAGGTTGGAGATCGAGCAAATGACGGACTGCGAGTCGATGGTCGGGAGTTACAATGCAAGGTAGTCGGTGAGGGTGGGAATTTAGGGATGACCCAGCGTGGGCGAGTGGAGTTTTGTTTGCGTGGAGGGCTCTGTAATACTGACTTTATCGACAATGCTGCTGGGGTAGATTGTTCAGACCATGAGGTAAATATTAAGATACTGCTCAATAAACAGGTTGCGGCAGGGAATATAGATGTTCAGGAAAGAAATATACTATTGGAGTCGATGACTGAAGATGTAGCCTCTTTAGTTTTAGATAATAACCTGAGACAGACCAAATCTATTAGCTTGGCGATGGCGCGAAGTCAGCAGCATCATTCAGAGTACCAACGATATTTAAGTTGGCTTGAGCAAGAGGATCAACTTGATCGTGATTTAGAGTTTTTACCTTCCGACGAGCAGCTCACCGACAGAATCAATAGGCATCAACCCAGTTGGACTAGACCAGAACTATCTGTATTAATTTGTTACTCAAAAGTGCTTCTGAAAGAGGCGTTAGCTGGCTCAGATCTATTAAGTGATCCTTGGCTTGCGAGTGCGGTGACGAATTACTTCCCTAAGGCGCTTGTGTCTCAATTTGGTGAGGCAGTCGAAGCTCATTCCCTAGCCAATGAAATAGCTATTAATCAAGTTGTAAATGACTTGGTCAATCGTGTTGGATTTAGTTTTTTCTTCAGGCAGATGGAATCCACTGGATCGTCTGCGGAGGATGTTATCAGAGCATATACCGTGGTCATAGAAGTGCTCGGGCTTAAACGCCTCTGGCAGCAAATTGAAGAGCATAACCCGAGGTTACCAGCAGCGACAGAGTTAGAGTTATTACATATTTTAGTAAGATTAGCACGCCGGGCGACCCGTTGGTTTCTTCGCAATCATAGGCTGAGTCTAGATTGTGCATCCCTTATAGCTGACTATGGAAGCCCCACACAAACTCTGTTAGCAGAGCTCCCTCGGTTACAAAAAGATCAGTGGAAGACGCTTTGGAGTGATGAGAGAGACGAGCTAACCGATATGGGGGTAGAGCTTAAATTAGCTGAACAACTAGCAGCCAATGATAGTATGTTTATGAGCATGGGTGTTGTTCAGACAGCCCTGCAGCTCGAGACGCCGGTGCAAAAAGTCGCTGAGGTCTATTTTGATTTAGGAGAGTTTTTATCACTGGATTGGTTTATGGCTCAAATAGTTGATTTGCAGCCAGATAGTCGTTGGCAGGATCTCGCTCGAGAAACCTATGTTGATGATCTAGAGAGTCAGCGAAGAAGATTAACAGCTTGTTTGTGTAAAAGAGAGTCCAATGGCACCTCTGCGATGAATAAATGGCAAGCAGAACAAAAAGAGCTGATTCACCGCTGGAAACTTATGATAAAGGATCTACGCAAGGTACCCCAGTCTGACTTTGCAATGATTTCAGTTGCCCTGAGAGAACTTCTCAATTTGGTACAAGCATCCGTGGATAACTGAGTTGTCTTCAGCAACGATAAATGGTTTATCGTTGCTGTATTTGTTTTGAATTAACTGCTAATGGTTCAAAATCAGGTTGCCCGCTTTATGTTGGCAGGTGGCGGTGTTATAGCCAGACCAGCCATCCTCTCTACCTTCACGCCAACCCCTACACCACTGGTAGGCCATTGTTGTGTTTTCTTGATAGGGACAAAGGGATAGAGAACGACCTTGAATTGCTGATTGATAACCTTTTACATACGAACGATGCTCCAGGTCTCGTTTGTGTTTCTTCATAGACAACTCCTGTTCTACTTAGATCAAAGGTAATATAGGGTTGTGTTAAAGCTATTCTACAGCGTAATTTTTCGACTTGACTGCGTACCAATGTTTATTTCTAAACAAAATAGTTTAAACACCTATATCATACGCGCTTTCTTAGGAACGCGTAATTTTAGACTAATGTTTGTCAGATTCGTTCAGACGTTTTTGGTATATGCAAATCTAAGGTTATAGCTTGAAGTAATGAAAAGGGTAATGAAGTGACGCAGGTATCTTTAAAAAACGATTGGTTAGCCACCTGTCCTAAAGGACTAGAATTATTGTTATCTGAAGAGCTCATTGCTATGGGAGCTGAAGGGGTAAAAGAAACCGTGGCTGCGGTTTATTTTAATGGCTCTTTGGAGCTTGCTTACAGAGCTTGCCTATGGTCGCGCCTTGCTAATCGAATTTTAATGCCCTTGCACAGTTTTATGCTCAAGGAGTCGGATGATTTGTATCGAGAGTGCAATGACATTCCATGGGAACAGCATTTTTCGTCGGTTCAAAGTATCGCGATAGATTTTATAGGCACCTCACGCTTAGTTGACAACACGATGTACGGATCACAACGAGTTAAAGACGCGATTGTTGATCGTATTCGCCGTATTGAAGGTGAACGCCCAAGTGTAGATACCAAGAATCCGGACATTCGCATTCAAGTTAGGCAGCACAAGGGCCGCGTTTCAGTTTCTCTGGATATATCGGGAGAAAGTCTTCATCGTAGGGGATATCGTACTGGTCAGGGTAGTGCACCGATCAAGGAAAATTTGGCAGTTGCTTTATTGCTAAGGGCCGGTTGGCCAGCAATGGCTGCAGAGGGTGGGGCTCTGTTAGATCCTATGTGCGGAAGTGGTACATTGCTTATTGAAGGGGCGATGATGGCTGCGGATATAGCGCCGGGAATGCTTCGCGAGCGCTATGGTTTTGACAGCTGGCTACAACATGACGCCGAACTTTGGCAGGCTTTAATTGATGAGTCCCATCAGCGTAAAGCAATTGGCCTTGAAGAGTTGGAGTTAGATATTCGTGGGTATGATGCCAATCCGCGTGTACTTGAGTACACGACTAAAAATATTGAAAATGCTGGGCTTGATGATCACATTCGTTTAGCGCACAAGCCTATAGATCAGTTTGGGAAGCCCACAGCAGAAAGAGGGCTGTTATTGACTAATCCGCCCTATGGTGCCCGTTTAGGTGAGATGGAGGAGTTAATTCCGCTATACCAAAAATTGGGCGCCGTTTTACAGAAAAACTTTCATGGCTGGAGGGCAGCTGTGTTTACTGGGAACGTCGATCTAGGACGTGAAACAGATCTCTCTCCGACAAAGCAATACAGTCTATTCAATGGAACCATTCCCTGTAAATTATTGGTTTTTGAAGATATGACATCCAAGTCAGCGCAAATTGCCGCTAGGCTAAGTACTCCAGCACCGGCTCAAGCGCTGACGTCAGGCGCTAAGATGGTACTCAATCGACTAAAAAAGAACAGACGAAAACTAGAGAGTTGGTACAAAAAATCTGATGTGAGTTGTTATCGGCTTTATGATGCGGATATTCCAGAGTACGCCGTCGCGATAGACGTCTATGACCACTCGATTTATGTGCAGGAATATGTAGCCCCTAGCACAATATCAGAGAAAGTAGCTAGAGAACGCTTTGGAGAAATCAAACAGGCCGTCAAAGAGTTTTCTGCAAATTTCACTGGCAAGATTTACTATAAAGAAAGGCGGCGCCAAAAAGGCGACAGTCAATATGAGAAACTTAGCGAGGGGTCAAGTGATACCTTTACAGTGTCAGAGGGCAAGGCTATTTTTGAAATCAATTTGTCGGATTATCTTGATACAGGATTGTTTCTAGATCATCGGCCTGTGAGGTCGATGATAGGTGAGATGGTAAAGGGGAAAAGGTTTCTTAATTTATTTTGCTATACCGCTGCAGCTTCTGTGCAGGCAGCCCTTGCTGGAGCCGCCAGCTCTTTGAGTATTGATATGTCAAATACCTACTTGGATTGGGCGCAACGTAATTATGATTTAAATAGTTTGCGATCTAGCAAACACAAGTTGCTTCGAGCTGACTGTATGAAATGGTTGGAGTCTGAACAAGAGCAGTACGATATAATTTTTCTTGATCCACCGACCTTTTCTAATTCCAAGAAAATGGATTCTGTACTCGATATCCAGAGAGACCACGGTGATTTGATTCGATCCTCAATGGCTAAACTGGCACCGGGTGGTACTTTAATTTTTTCAAATAATTTCCGTAAATTTAAGATGGATGAGTTAACGTTACGCCAATTTAATTGTCAGAATATTACACCACAAACGCTGGATATGGACTTTGAGCGAAATCCTCGTATTCATAATGTTTGGTTAATCACCCGCAACCAGCAATTTGGA
>ERZ1039804.1002-NODE-1002-length-16939-cov-7.519900_pt1 | contig 16939 bp, 11 predicted proteins | sample MGYA00383089_ERZ1039804 | MGnify/ENA primary metagenome ERZ1039804 (study PRJEB29581, sample SAMEA5548359) | metagenome | biome: marine; feature: coastal; material: water | depth 1 m | study: Short-term variability in the microbial, nano- and picoplankton...
CAGATGGAAAAATTATTGTTTAACTCAGAAGTTGCGTTTGTCAGTTGAATTCAGCTTATCAATATTTCGTGTTTTAGTTTGAAGTTAACGAATTGCTGATGTTGAATGAATAAATTAGAATTAATTAGCGAAATCACTTAAGAATTTAATCCTCATTAACCTCAATTCCTCATTTGTATAGTCATCATCAAAATCTTCTAACGCTTCTGCTATTGAATCAGAATTAGATTCTTTAAAGTATTCTAAAACTTCTTCTTGTTGTTCATCATCGAGCATTTCGTCGATTACATAATTTAAATTTATTTTTGTACCACTAAAAACAATGGCCTCAATTTCATCCAGAATTTCATCAAATGATTTAGCCTTTGTATCCGCAATATCTTCCAAAGGAATTTTACGGTCAATGCTTTGAATAATATGAACCTTTAACCCTGATTTTTTAACTGCGGATTTAACAACAAAATCAATCGGGCGTTCAATATTATTTTCCTTAACATATTTTTGGATCGTCTCAATAAATACTCTACCATATTTTAATGCTTTCCCATGTCCAACACCAACTATGCTTTTTAACTCTTCACCAGAGCAAGGGTAGTTAATTACCATTTCATTAATAGAGGAATCTTGAAAGACTACATATGGAGGTACATTTTTTAGTTTTGCAACATTTTTTCTTAAGTCTATTAAAATCGATCTTAATACTTCGTCTCCACCTATTTTCTTTTTCTTGGCGATTTTTGAAAGATCAGGTAATTTATCATAATCATGGTTTTGAGTAAGCATGAAAGACTTGGGTGATTTTATAAATTCATTACCTGTAGCAGTTAATTTTAAAGTTCCGTAAGTTTCAATCTCTTTCTCTAGAAATCCATGAACAATAGCTTGTCTAATTACTGCATTCCAAAATTTCTCATCCTTCTCTTTATTTCTTCCAAAAAGCTCATGTTCATGATGTTTATATTGCAGAATATTAACACCTTTAATACCTGTAAGGAAATTAGTGAGATGTTTTGCTTTAAACTTATCTTTAAAACTTTGAATTATTGTAAGAATATGACTGATGTATTCTTGTCCTTCAAATTTATCTTTAGGGTTAGTACAGTTATCACATTCATTGTTGCAATGAGCTTCGTCATAATACTCACCAAAGTAATCTAAAAGCATCTTTCTTCTACAAACAGCTGATTCCGAGTAGGAAACCATTTCATGTAGAAGTTGCTTTCCAACCTCTTGTTCAGCAATCGGTTTTCCAACTAAAAATTTTTCTAATTTTTCAATGTCTTTATAAGCGTAAAAGGCTAAGCAATGTCCTTCACCACCATCTCTTCCAGCTCTACCAGTTTCTTGATAATATCCTTCAATGCTTTTAGGAATATCGTTATGAATAACATATCTAATATCTGGCTTGTCAATTCCCATCCCAAAAGCAATAGTAGCAACGATAACATCTGTATCTTCCATTAAGAACATGTCTTGATTTTTAGCTCTTGTTTGTGGGTCTAAGCCAGCGTGGTAAGGAAGTGCGTTTATTCCATTTATTTGCAGGAATTCAGCAATTTCTTCAACTTTTTTTCTACTTAAACAGTAAACAATTCCAGATTTTCCTGGTCGCTGTTTAACAAATTGAATAATATCTTTTTCAATATTGAATTTTGGTCGAACTTCATAAAACAAGTTGTCTCTGTTAAAAGAATCTTTAAAAACGGAAGCATTTTCCATACCTAAATTCTTTTGAATATCTAATTGGACTTTTGGAGTTGCTGTAGCTGTTAAAGCTATTATTGGGACAGAATTAATGTTTTCGATAATGTTTCTGAGTTTTCTGTATTCTGGACGGAAATCATGTCCCCATTCAGATATACAATGTGCTTCATCTACTGCAACAAAAGAAATATTTATTTGTTTCAAAAAGTCAATATTATGAACTCGTGTTAAAGATTCCGGAGCTACGTAAAGTAATTTTGTTTTTCCATTTAAAACATCTTCCTTCACTTTATTGGATTCAGCTTTTGTTAATGATGAATTTAAATAATGCGCAATCGAGTCATCGGAGCAGTGCCCTCTAATAGCGTCAACTTGGTTTTTCATAAGTGCAATTAAGGGGGAAACGACTAAAGCTGCCCCTGAAGCCATTAATGCAGGTAATTGATAACACAATGATTTTCCAGCACCAGTTGGCATAATAACAAAGGTGTCTTCACCACTAATTAATGACTTAATCACCTCTTCCTGCCGACCTCTAAATTGGTCAAAACCAAAGTGTTGTTTCAATGCTGATATCGCTGATTTTTCAATAATTTCCATTATGTACTTTTAGTCGTTAATTTTCAATAATTTTGTGCAAAGCTTTTTCGAACCATATTTAAGATAATATATGTAAAACCGGAAAGCGATTAACGACTAAAATACTTTTTAACAATTGCTTACAGATAACGAAATATTAGAATCAGCACAACAAACGCTTAAAATTGAAGCTGAAAGTTTAAAGGATTTAATTCCTTTATTAAATTCAGACTTTGCAAATGCAACTAAAGCTGTATTTGAATGTAAAGGGCGTTTAATTGTTAGTGGAATTGGGAAAAGTGCCAACGTTGCGCATAAAATTGTAGCTACCTTAAACAGCACAGGAACTCCTGCCGTCTTTATGCATGCAGCTGATGCCATTCACGGTGATTTGGGAATTGTGCTTAAAGATGATATCGTTATGATTTTGAGTAACAGTGGAAACAGTCCGGAAATAAAGGCTCTTTTACCTTTCATAAAATCAAGAGGAAACAAAGTTATTGCTGTAGTGGGCAATTTAAAAAGTGATTTAGGCCAAAAATCGGATTGGGTTTTTAATTCGTCTGTGAAAAAAGAAGCCTGTTCCAATAATTTAGCACCAACTAGTAGTACTACTGCTCAGATGGCATTAGGTGATGCTTTAGCAGTAGCTTTAATTAATATGAGAGGTTTTACAAGTGTAGATTTTGCTAAATCTCATCCAGGAGGTGCTTTGGGTAAAAAGTTTTACTTGAAAATTGATGAGATTGTAGCTAAAAACGAACGCCCGCAAGTAAAATTGTCGTCTACTATCAATGAAGTTATTTACGAAATGTCTTCAAAGAGGTTAGGTGCGACAGCCGTAGTAAAAGAAGATAAAGTTATTGGCATTATCACTGATGGTGATATCAGAAGGATGATTGAAAAAACGAAAGATTTAACGAATGTAAAAGCACAAGATATAATGGGAAATAATCCATTATCTTTGCCACTTGGAGCATTAGCTTCGGAAGCAATGAGAATTGTGAAAGAAAAAAACATTATGCATTTAGTTATTGTTGATGAGCAAAATAAATATGTTGGTATTATTCATTTGCATGATTTAATTAACGAAGGGATTAGCGAAGAATAAGATGGATAATACAACAGGTCCTAATACACAGCACAAACATAATCAAATGTCTTTCTTAGATCATTTAGAGGTTCTAAGGTGGATTTTAATGAGGATTGTGCTAGTTCTTATTTGCTTTGCAACAGTGGTTTTTATTTACAGAGAATATGTTTTCCAAAATATAATTTTCGCATCGCAAAAAATGGATTTCATTACTTATGCTAAATTTTGTGATTTTTCTACATTTTTAAATAGTTTATTGCCTGATTTAGTAGATTCAGATTCGATGTGCTTCGAACCAATTCAAGCTAAATTTCTTCCTGGTAAAATGACCGGTAAATTTATGACAGCTATGTTAGTTTCTGTTATTGGAGGAGCTATTGTTGCCTTCCCTTATATTATTTGGGAACTTTGGAGATTTTTAAAGCCAGCGTTGTATCCTAAAGAACAAAAAAGTGCCAGAGGGATTGTGTTTTTTTCTTCAGTCTTATTTCTATGCGGAATTCTATTTGGTTATTTTGTAATCAATCCACTAAGTGTTCATTTCTTAATTAATTTTGATTTTGGGATCAATAATATAGAGGAGCTATATCCCTTAAATAGTTTTATGGGAATTGTTGCTTCAACAACTTTGGCAACTGGATTAATGTTTGAATTACCAGTTTTAATTTATTTTTTATCAAAGGCGGGAATTGTAACTCCTGAGGGAATGCGAAAGTATCGGAAACATTCTTTTGTTGGGACTTTATTAATATCAGCTATTATAACACCACCTGATGTTTTTAGTCAAGTTTTAGTTTCTATTCCAATAGTAATACTTTATGAAATTTCTATTTTCATATCTAAATCCGTAAATAAGAAGTCAATTCGATGAAGCTCTACACCGAAAATTTAGTTAAGACTTATAAAGGACGGCGTGTTGTAAACGGTGTCTCAATTGAAGTTAATCAAGGAGAAATTGTTGGTTTATTGGGTCCTAACGGGGCCGGAAAAACAACTTCCTTCTATCAAATTGTTGGATTTATTCAACCCGATGAAGGATCAGTTTATTTGGATGATATGGATATCACGAATATCCCAATGTATAAAAGAGCTCAATTAGGAATTGGATACTTACCCCAAGAAGTAAGTGTTTTTAGAAAATTAACGGTTGAAGACAATTTAAAAGCGATTTTAGAAATGTCTGGTTTATCAAAATCAGAACAAAAATCGAAGCTTGAAAGTCTTTTGGATGAATTTGGGTTACAGCACGTTCGAAAAAATTTAGGTGAGGTTTTATCAGGTGGAGAGAAAAGAAGAATTGAAATAGCGAGATGCCTAACTATGAATCCTAAATTCATCTTGCTAGATGAACCATTTGCGGGAGTAGATCCAATTGCTGTAGAAGATATTCAAAATATCGTTTCAAAGTTAAAAGAGAAAAATATCGGAATTTTAATTACCGATCACAATGTTCAAGAAACATTGCATATTGTGGATAGAGCAAATTTACTATTTGAGGGGAGTATTTTAAAAACAGGTACTGCTGAAGAGTTAGCTGCAGATGAGCAAGTGAGAAGAGTTTATCTTGGCCAAAACTTTAAATTAAGAAAAGGTTAGACTTTCTTAATATTTTCAATTATTGACACTAAAATATAAAGTATTAAAATTACTGGTATAGCGAGATAACCCAGAATGCTAATCGATATTATTCCACCCAGAATAAGTAAATATTTCTCAATGTTTTCTTTAAATACCCAGCTTTTAAATTTTAATGCAATTAAGGGGATTTCAGCAACTAATAAATAAGAAAATACTATTGTAAATCCAAGAAGAAGAGGCAAGCTGCTGATTAAGACATTTGCCGTCTCATTGTCTTCACCAAAAATCCAAATTAAGGGAATCGTAATGAAAAAAAGTGTGTTTGCTGGCGTAGGTAAACCGATGAAGGAATTTGATTGTCTTGTGTCAATATTAAATTTAGCAAGACGTAAGGCTGAAAAAATAGTAACAATATATCCTAAAAATGGAAGATAATTTTGAGATTTAAGAATTTCATCAAATGATTCGATTCCTAGTGCTTTTGAAAGAGCAACATATAAAATTGTTCCAGGTACAACTCCAAAAGAAACCATATCGGCTAAAGAATCTAATTCTTTTCCTAAATCAGATTGGACTTTTAGCAAACGAGCTACAAAGCCATCAAGAAAGTCGGCAATTGTTGCAACAAAAATTAAAACAATACCTAATAGGTAGTGGTGGTTAAGCATTGATAATGTAGCAATACATCCGCAAGTTAAATTTAGGGATGTAAGCGAATTGGGTATGATTGATTTCAAGTTCTCCATCTTATATATGTAAAGATAGGTGGTATATCAATAATAAAAAAAAACATATTTTTTTTTAATTAAATAGAATGCAATGAGATTGTTAAGTAAGTTGAGGGTTATTTAAAAGACGTTTTTCTGTCTTTATATTTTCACTACGTTACTTTTTTTCACAATAAAAGAAGTATAATTACGTTAAAACGAAACTAACTTTTATGTATTTTTAATACTCAATTCATTATAAATGAAAGGAAAGCTATACCACATAGGATTATTATTTGTTTTGGCAACTTGCTCTCTTCAGGCTCAGGTGAAATATAGTAATGAGTTTTTAAATATTGGAGTAGGTGTCCGATCTGCGGGAATGGGGAATGCCGTAGTAGCTAGCACTACGGATGTAACCGCGGGTTATTGGAATACTGCAGGATTGTTAAGCTTGGAAAACAATCTTGAAATTGGGTTAATGCATAGCGAATTATTTGCCGGAATTGCAACTCATGATTACGGATCAGTCGGTTTTAAAATTGACGAAGTTTCAGCTGGGGGTGTTTCACTAATCCGATCGGGTGTTGACGATATTCCTGACACTAGAAATTTAGTTGATGCAAATGGTAATTTTAATTATAATAAGATTGAAAGTTTCTCGAGTGTAGATAACGCATTTATTTTTCACTATGCACGTAATTTGGGTCCAGAGGCACTAAGTATAGGTGCAAATATAAAATTAATTTATCGTAAGGTTGGGAAGTTTGCCAATGCTTATGGTTTTGGAATCGATGTCTCAGGAATGTATGACCTTGGTAAGGTTAAACTTGCGGCTTCACTCCGTGATATAACAGGTACATACTCTGCTTGGAGTTTTAATACTGAAGAATTAGAGGATATTTTTGTTTTAACAGAAAATGAAGTCCCAACTAATTCAATAGAAATTACAGCTCCTCAAGCTGTTTTAGGTGGTGGATATACTTATCAAATTAATGACAAGTTTGGCCTTTATCCTGAATTAAACCTGGCGGTAACTTTTGATGGCAAAAGAAATACATTGATTGGAAATAATTTATTGAGTATTGATCCTAGGCTAGGATTAGAAGGGAATTATAATGAGATTTTTTTCCTAAGGCTTGGAATTAATGGTTTTCAAAAAGAATTAACAATAGATGAAGATACAAAATGGAGTACCAGCCCCGCTATTGGAGTAGGTGTTAAATTTAAGAAGTTGGCTTTGGATTATGCGCTGACAAAAATCGGAGTTGGAACCGGTTTTTACACTAATTCATTTTTTATTAAAATCGGGATAAATAAACGAAAATGATCAAAAGGATAATTACAATAGTCTTTTTTCTTCCATTATTAGCGGTTTCTCAAATTGCTAATGATTGGATTAATTATGATCAAAATTATTTCAAATTTCCAATTGCGAAGGATGGAATCTATCGTGTAAAATTTGAACAATTAATTAATTCTGGTATTCCTATCTCAACTATTGATCCTCGAAACCTTCAACTATTTGCAAAAGGAGTAGAGCAAGCAATTTATATTCAGGGAGAATCCGACGGATCTTTTGATTCAAATGATTTTATAGAGTTTTATGCAGAAAATAATGACGGTTGGTATGACCATAATTTATTTTCAGATTCTGCCCATGTACTTAATCCATACGTGAGTATGTACACTGATACATCATTTTATTATTTGACTTGGAATTCAAGTACCAGTAATAAAAGAATGTTAGATGCTGAGTCGGATTCAGATTTCGACTCCTATACTCCAATTGATTATGTTTGGAGGGAAGAATTTCTTACTTCAAGTGGAAATTTTAATAGTGGAAGAAAGACTACTGCTGGAAGGCCCGTGCCTGAATATTCAGAAGGGGAAGGATATTTTATTAATGGTCTAAGTCCAAGTGGAGCGGTTAATAATGGGCGGCTTTATACTTTAAAAACACCGAAAAAATTTGACGGAGGACCTGACGGTTGGATCAAAACTGAAATGGTTGGTCAAATGCAAGGTGAGTCTAATTACAACCATTTTACACAAATCTCAGTAAATGATAATGAATTTTATAACGACAGTTTTTTTGGCCAAGAAAATGTTTTTGTAGAAGGTCGATTGCCCATAGATTGGGTTGGTGATGAATTAAGAGTTAGAATGAAATCAATCCTATCGGTACGTAACACAAATGACATAGTTAATGTTTCCTATGTTCATGTGAGATATCCAAGAGTGCTCAGTTTAGGAGGAGAAACTGAATTTTTAATGTATGTTCCCAGTGGATCGGAGAGTAAAGATTTGTTAGTGATTTCTGATTATGAAAACCTCAATTCATCAACTCTACTTTACGATTTAACTACTGGCAGTCGAATTCAAGTTCAGCCAGACTTGGATAATAATTTAAAGGCTTTAGTTAAAAATACTGGAAAAGAACGAAAGTGTTATTTAACTAACGTTAAATCAATTCGAACGGTATCCAGTATTCAATCGGTAAGTAAAACTTCCTCTAAATTTATTAATTATCAAAAGCAAATTCAAGATAAAGGTGGTGTTGATTATTTGTTGTTAACAGGGACTCAGCTGATGAGTGCGGCTCAAGATTATGCAGACTACAGGGAAGCTAATGGATTGAAAACAATTGTGGCGGATATGGATCAGCTTTACGATCAATTTTCTTTTGGTATCCGAAAGCATCCAATGTCGATGCGGAATTTCGTAGATGCAATTATAAATGAGTGGAATTTTGACCCAACATATCTCTTTTTGTGTGGTAAATCAATCACGGCGAATTATAGTAATGCCAGATTCGGAAGTGCATTTGAGAAGAACATAGTACCCACATGGAGTGTTTTGGGGTCAGATGTTGGAATTACTCAAGGTTTAAACGATGAAAGTATTCTTGATCCAGTTCTAGCTACCGGAAGGGTTGCTGTAAATAACGAAAATGAACTAAGAACTTACTTAAACAAAGTAAAGCAATATGAATCTGCTGAACCTGAAGAATGGATGAAGCAAGTTTTACATTTTGGTGGAGGATCTTCTGAGGAGGAACAAGCTGACTTTAAGGATTACTTGGCTGATTATGAGGTTTTAGTAGAGGATTCTCTGTTTGGAGGGAACGTTCATACATTCCTGAAAAATTCATCTGATCCTTTACAGATAAATTTATCCGATTCTGTTGAGAATTTAATAAACAGTGGAGTTTCTATTATGACTTTTTTCGGTCATTCTTATGGAAATAATTTTGATCAAAGTATAGACGAACCCGAAAACTATGAAAACACCGGTAAATATCCATTTATTTTAGCGAATTCATGTTTAATTGGAAATATTCATACGAGTGGATATTCTAGTGGAAGTGAACGTTTTGTTTTAGCAGAAGATAAGGGAGCAATTGGATTTCTTGGTTCATCTTCATTGGGAATAGCTAGTTATTTAAAAAAATACTCGCAAGAGTTCTATGAGAATTTCTCTACCGATTTTTATGGCTGGCCAGTTGGTAAAGTAGTACAACAGACTATAAAAGACATGCAGGATTCTGCAAGTGTATACAACCGAGATGTTGCAATGCATATGACATTGCATTGTGATCCTGCGGTAATTTTAAATTCTCATAAAAAGCCTGACTATACTATTTATGGTAAAAACGGATTAACTCAACCCAATGTGTTTTTTGGTCCTGAGCAGGTGAGCAGTGAAATAGATTCATTTACTATCAATCTGATTCTTACTAATATAGGGAAAGCCCAAGGTGATACTTTTCAACTAAACATTACACGAGACTTCCCAAAATTAGGGTTTCCTGATACAACTTATGTTTTACAAATATCAGGACTTTTTTATTCAGATACCATTTCTATTACTATGCCAGTAGATAAAATAAATGGAGTTGGTTTAAATAGGTTCAGGATTAATGCAGATGTTCTTTCTGAGGTTGATGAATTAAATGAATTAAATAATATTTTGGATATTGATTTGTTTATTAATTCAAGCGATATTGTTCCGATTTATCCTTATGAATTTGCAGTTGTGCCCAATTCAAATACGTTATTAAAAGCTTCAACAGGAGATCCTTATGCAGGATATTCGAAATATTATTTTCAAATTGACACATCAAATACTTTTAATAGTCCTAGTTTAACCGAAGAAGTAATTGAAAGTTCAGGAGGTGTAGTTGAATGGGCTCCTAATTCTTCCTCTAATTTAACTTCCTTTTATAATTCATTTTCTAGTTCAACTATACTTTCAAAGCCTCAGGTTTTTTATTGGAGAGTGAGCGCTGATTCAACTGGGAATAATGGTTTTGCATGGAAAGAGAGCAGTTTTCAACACGTTTCAGGTCAAAAAGGATGGGGGCAATCTCATTTTCACCAGTTTAAAAAGAATCAATTTCTATTTATTGATTACGATTATAACAACCGAACAACTAGTTTTACTGAGCAGAAAAAGACATTAACAGCTCAAACTCATCTTAAAGCAGGGTTTAATTATCGAGCTGAAACAAAATACTCTATTGATAATGCTCAACAGTGTCATCATTCAATGGTTTGGGCTGATCAGTTTTTTATTGCTGTTATTGATAAAAACACATTGAAACCATGGCACACTCAAGAACATGGTAACTACGGACACAACAATTATTTAGATGATAAAGTACAAGAGGCTTGGAGTGAGTACAATTTTTATTTTTCTAATAATAGCAGCAAAGGATTAGATAGCCTAATGTCATTTATTGAAGATGTCCCAGATAGTAATTATGTATTGTTTTATTCATTTAGAGGCAATAACTGCTCAAAATGGTTAAGCGGACAACCTATTTCGGCTGAATACGATTCTTTATTGACTGATATTGGTGCAGATGTTGATTCATTAAAAAATTATCCGGCCAAATACCCTTACATTTTATTTTACCAAAAAGGGAACCCTCTATCTGTAGAAGAGCGTTTTTCACCTGACGGTCTTGACTACATTTATTTAAGGGACGCAGTTATGAAAAACAATTGGATTAATGGATCTATAAAAACTGATTTAATAGGACCTAGCTCAAACTGGGGGTCATTACATTGGCAATTAGATGAAAGTGAAATTGCTAACCCAAATGATACAGCGATTATTAATGTATACGGAGTTGATATTAATGGAGTTGAAACTTTAATAATTGACAGCCTTGCATTGATTGGAGATTTGTATGGATTGAATGATTCAATCGATGCAAGTATTTATCCATATATAAGGCTAGAATCCTTTTTCGCTGATGATCTTTTCAGAACTCCAAACAAAATAACAAGATGGCAAGTGTTGTATGAAGAAATTCCTGAAGTGGCTATTAATCCTCTCAAGGTTGCAGATTATACTTTAATAGACTCAGTAGAGCAAGGAGTGGATTTATTATTCATTACTGCAATTGAGAATATCTCAGGAGTTGCAATGGACAGCATACAAGTTTGCTATCAAATTATTGATAATTTATTTAATCAAGTATCAGATTCTTGCGCATTGAAAAATCCTTTAGGACCCGGAGAAGTATTATTTGATACGATAATAATACCTACTTCCACACTTAATGGCAACAATAGTTTACGTTACGAAATTAATCCATTTTCTGGTTCTAATCCATGGCAGTTAGAGCAGTATCATTTTAACAACATTTATTCACATCAATTTAATTGTGTAGGAGATAAACAAAACCCACTATTGGACGTTACTTTTGATGGAGTTCATATATTAAATGGTGATATTGTTAATCCAAATTCAAATATTATTATAACACTTGATGATGAAAATCAATACCTGAGATTAGACGATCCCTCTTTAATCGAGGTGTTTATTAACTTTCCAAATTCAACTGACGAAGATTCGTTGGTAAAATTAGATATTTCTGAATATAGTTTTTTACCTGCTGATCTCCCTAAGAACAAATGCACAATTGAATTTAATAAATCGTTTGATGTTGATGGGATTTATGAGCTAAAAGTAAGAGCAACAGATAAGTCTTCTAATCTTTCAGGTGCAGAATATGAATCATTTCATTACCAGATTTCATTTGAAATCGTTACAGAATCAAGTATTACGCAGCTTATTAATTATCCAAATCCATTTTCAACATCAACACGGTTTGTATTTACGTTAACGGGATCTGAAGTCCCCGATAAAATTCTGATACAAATCATGACTATTACAGGAAAAGTTGTGAGGGAAATTACTCAAGAGGAATTGGGCCCAATTCATATTGGTAAAAATGTAAGTGAGTTTGCTTGGGACGGTACTGACAACTATGGAGATAAGTTAGGTAATGGTGTTTATTTATACAAAGTTAAAATACAGTCTAATTTTAATGATTTTGAGCATAGAAAAATTAAACTTTCAACATTAGATGGACAATCACCTTCACTTTCCAAAAAATACTTTAAAAATGGTATTGGAAAAATGTACATCCTTAGATAGCTATGGGGATTGAAATTGAACGTAAGTTTTTAGTAAAAAAAGACCTCTGGCATGAATTAATTAAGCCAGTTCCTCTTTACATCAAGCAAGCGTTTGTAGCAAAGGAAGACATGACTGTAGTTCGTGTTCGAGAATATGCTGATTCAGCTAAACTAACAATCAAGGGTAAAACCACAGGAATATCAAAATTGGAATTCGAGTATGCTATCCCTTTAGCCGACGCTCAAGTTTTGATAAGCGAATTGGGTGGCCCTGTGATCGAGAAAGATAGATTCCATATCCAATACAAAGGTCAACTTTGGGAAATAGACGTTTTTTACGGTGATAACGAAGGTTTAATTGTAGCAGAGGCTGAATTGGATTCAGAAGATCAATTATTAGAGTTTCCTAACTGGATTAAAGAGGAAGTCAGTCATGATCCAAGATACTTCAATTCAAATCTCCAATCACATCCTTTTAAAAGTTGGTGAAACTAGTCTAATCTATTTGTTTTGATTTCGATAATTTATTGTCCACTACTGCTTTTTGATAAGCTAAATGAGCATTTTCTAGTTTTATAAAATCAAACCCTTTTATTTCAACCAAAATATTTCTGTTTTTACAAGCGCCCTCAAAGTCTTGTATTATCTCTAGCACATCATCATCAATTCTTACGTTTTGTGTTGCATCAATAATAACCTCAGCTCCGTTTGGTATTGATTGAAGTGTGCTTAGCATTGCTGCTTTATTTAGAAAAGTTACGTCTTCAGAGAGTCTTAAAACGATAGGTTCTCCTTCAACATGATTTTCAGGTCTGAAAAAATAAGGAGTTCTGAAGTTGTTGTAAAGAATAATGAAAACAGCAATACATAAACCAATTCCAATACCAATAAGTAAATCTGTGTATACAATAGCAATAATAGTAACAACAAAAGGTATGAATTGTCTTACCCCTTTTGCATACATAGCTTTGAACGTAGATGGTTTCGCTAATTTATAACCAACAACAAATAGTATAGCTGCTAAACTTGCTTTTGGAAGCATGTTTAATATCTGAGGAAATGCGATTAAACTGATTAGGATAAATCCTCCATGTAAAATGGCTGAAAGTTTTGATTTACCACCTGATTGAATATTAGCAGAACTTCTAACAATAACTTGGGTTATTGGTAAACCACCAATAAAACCACTCAAGATATTTCCTATTCCTTGGGCTTTTAATTCACGATTTGGATCTGAAATTCTTTTATCGGGGTCCATTTTATCTGTAGCCTCCAAACACAGCAGAGTCTCTAAACTCGCAACGATTGCTATTATTCCACCAATAACATAAACTTTAGGGTTGCTCAATGCGTTTGCAAAATCAGGAAATGTTAGTTCAGAGGAAAGGTTTTTTTCAGGAAGACTTACCAAATGCTTCCCTGATAATGCGATTTCAGGAAACCAAGTTGATAAGATATTGTTTATGACGATACCTAAAACAACTACAACTAATGGACCTTGAATTAATTGGAAGATTTTTAATTTTTTCATAAAAGAAGCTTCCCATAAAATTAATATTGCCAATGATATTGCTGCAATTAAAACTGCTCCAACTTCCACATAATCTAAATGTTCAGCTATATTATACCATTCTGTGAAGGAGTTTTCCCCGTCTTTTTGGTCAAATGATAAATCACCTTCAGGATCCTTATCATATCCAAAAGCATGAGGGACTTGTTTTAAAAATATTACAATTCCAATAGCACTCAGCATTCCTTTAATGATAGAGTTTGGAAAATAGTAACCAATTATACCACCCTTTAAAAACCCTAAGATTAATTGGATAACACCTCCTATAATAACTGATACCAAAAGAATTTCAAATGAACCTAACACTGTTATATTATCTAGTACAATTGTTGCGAGTCCTGCTGCTGGACCACTTACACCTAATGGAGAGTTGCTTAATGACCCCACAATTAGTCCTCCAATAATTCCAGCAATAATTCCAGATAGGGCAGGTGCTCCTGATGCTAAAGCGATACCTAAACATAATGGAACGGCAACTAAAAAAACAATTAAACTTGCTGGACCATCACTTTTTAAATTTTTGAAAATTCCATCGCTCATATTGAAATGTTTATTTTAAGAAAAGTGTAATATACTGTCTTTATGTTAGATTTTAAAACCAATCAATAAAACCCCTATTTTTTTAGGTGTTAAAATAAGCTAACTTTTAACTTAAGACTATCCTAGTTTTTTAAACGCCATTTTAGTCCAAATCTTACATAAGATTTATAAATTGGGTAATTATCACCTAGAAATAAGTTTCTATTTAATGTGTAAAAAGAGTTGTCGAATTTAACATATAAATCAGCAGGCCCCAAACGAGCTGCAATAAACCAATCAATTACAGCAGTTCCTCCAGCCATATTTTCACCTAAGTGATAATGGCGAATTGAAGGGTTGTAGTTTAGTCCTTGGTATTTGGAGAAATAGGAAGCTGTACCACCTAAAGTTAAAGGCACAGATCGGTACTTGAAATTCAGGGAAATTGTGTTTCTTGAAAAGAACATTGGAATACGAATAAGCTCAGAAGTTGAAAATTGAGTCCCAATTCCTGAATAAACTCTAATTATTTTTTTCCCAAATTGATTTTTCACATGAATTTTACCCGCAGTTATGTTTTTCTTTGTTTGTTGCGGTAAACTGTTTCGGTCGAAGTAAATATAATTAGACACTTTTTGTATTTCGATATCAACAATTGTCGTGATAGTGTTTAAAAATAGCTTAAAATTAACTTTGTTTAAAATTACTGGTTTAAAATTGTTTTTCCATTGATAATGATTACCGCTAAACGAGTGAAAAAGATACTCAGGAGTTTTAGCACTTGATTTGAGGGTTAAATTTAAAAGTTTATTCAACCTAACCGTGTCTCCCTTTTCCTTTTTTAAATAATAATTTGATCCAAGTTTCAATTCCCAGTTGTTTTTCCAAATACCCTCTAAATGATATTTAGTTGAATACGATATTGGTATTGATTTTAACCTAAATCTACCTTTTAAAAATGCAAAGGCATCATTAAAACTTTTAAAGTCGTTAAACTTTTTATTGTAACCTATATTGTGGACATTGCTCTTATTTTTAATAAAAATAGAAGGTTGAATAGTTACTGTTTTAGAACCAACAGAATCAAACGTAGCTAGCGTGTCATTAAAAGTGTTTAAAAAGTAACCGCTATCAATATCATTTTTATTTAACTCAAAACTTATTTTGTTTTCCGAAAAGTTTGTAACTAAGTTTAGCCCCCAATTTGATTTTTGATTGGTAATACTATCTTCTGATTCTTTAAAAATAAAACTTTGGCTTAAATGAATTTTTTGATTGAATATATCATTCTTGGCTGAGTTTAGGTTTGAGGATAATTCAACATCATTAAATTCAGTTACAATGGGAATAGAATCAATATTTTTTATTCCACCATTTTCATTTATCTCAGCTTGATTTCTAAAATAGCCCAGTGTTAATTTATAGTTTTTATTAATTGGGATTTCAGTTCCAATTAATACATTGGTTCTAAATGCTCTTGTATTAGCATATAAGGCCTCCGATGCCCGTCGGTTAAATTTAGCGGTTAAGCTGGATTCGCCAATTTTTCGATTAAAATCAGCGGTAAACCAATGTGTTGTTGGAAAGCCATGATCGTATTTTGCATTTAATTCGGGTACAGAGTCGTATTTGAAATAGAGTTGATCATAAGTCTCCATTACATTGGATGAAAACCACCCATAATCCTCCGTGTTTAAAAGAAAAGGAAACTTGTACAATCCTGAATTAACTGCAAAAAATGTAGGTGTAAATAAGTCTTCTTTGGGATCAAGTAAAACACTTGAAATTAAATTAGTATCCATTTCCTTAAATGGAGAATGAGCTAGTATCCTTATTTTTGTCCTGTTTCTTAAAGCATTACTATTATTAAATCCCCCAGTGCTAACAGAGTCGATTTTCGTAGAGTCTTGTGCAACACCACTAAAAAAATAGATAATGAATAATATTAAAATATTGTTTTTCACAAAAAAAATTAAGCTGTAAAAATAACCAATTCAGTATTAAGTTTTATAATCGTAAAGTTAATTTACAGCACTTATTTTCGAGGAACCCATTCTATTTCCTCTGCATTTAGATCTTTGCTTAATTTTCGACCCAAAATAAACAAGTAATCGGATAAACGGTTAAGGTATTTTATAACTATAGAATCTACTTCCCAGGATGCATTTAAACGAACAACCTGACGCTCTGCTCTTCTGCAAATACATCTTGCAACGTGTGTGTGTGAGACTGTAACATTTCCTCCAGGAAGAATAAAAGCCTGCATTGGAGGTAAGGCCTCATTCATTTTATCCATTTCAATTTCTAAACGAGAAATATCAGATTCTAATATGGGAGGAATCGAAATTTTACTTTTCTTTTTATCATTTGCCAAATGAGAACCAATTGTAAATAATCTATCCTGAATTTCAATTAATTCCTTAAAAACAGATTGTTCCTCCATGTGGTCACGAACCAAACCAACAAAGGAGTTCAGTTCATCAACAGTCCCATAAGCTTCAATTTGTAGTTCGGCTTTTGAAACTCTCGTTCCTCCTAAAAGAGATGTTTCGCCTGAGTCACCGGTTTTCGTATAGATCTTCATATACTGTAAATATAAAACGCGTATATTTTAAAAATGCTTTTATTCTTTTTTTTATTGGTGACATGTGGCAATTTTATTTGTGAAAAAGTAATTAAGAAAACCCTATGCACAAAGTTTAAAAAAGTCGCAAGAATTCCATTAGAAAAAAGTGTGTGTATAAAACAATAAAAA
>ERZ1039804.1014-NODE-1014-length-16885-cov-7.022638_pt1 | contig 16885 bp, 18 predicted proteins | sample MGYA00383089_ERZ1039804 | MGnify/ENA primary metagenome ERZ1039804 (study PRJEB29581, sample SAMEA5548359) | metagenome | biome: marine; feature: coastal; material: water | depth 1 m | study: Short-term variability in the microbial, nano- and picoplankton...
GAGTGGTTACCCCAGATAGTCATATGGGTAACATCATTGATCGTAGTGCCAGTCTTGTTGGCAATCTGAGTCAGCGCACGATTGTGATCGAGGCGCGTCATTGCAGTAAATTGACGAGGGTTGATATCCGGCGCATTGCGCTGGGCAATCAGCGAGTTAGTGTTTGCCGGGTTACCGACAACCAACACTTTAATATCTTTCGAGGCATTGTCGTTTAGCGCCTTGCCCTGGGCAGAGAAGATTGCCGCATTGGCTTCTAACAAATCCTTGCGCTCCATACCTGGGCCACGAGGACGTGCGCCAACCAGCAGTGCGTAATCAGAATCTTTAAAAGCAACAGCTGCATCATCGGTGCAGACCATTCCGGCTAACAGTGGAAAAGCACAGTCTTCCAATTCCATAGCCACGCCTTTAAGCGCTTCAAGAGCAGGCGTAATTTCAAGCATCTGCAAAATAACCGGTTGCTTAGGGCCGAGCATTTCGCCAGCGGCAATACGGAATAATAGAGAGTAGCTGATTTGGCCTGCGGCCCCTGTAACTGTTACGCGAACGGGTGAATTCAAGGTGTATCTCCGTAGAAGTTAATAACGTCAAAGTTTAAGTCGGCGCTATTATAAGGCGGGATAAATAAAATGCATCTCCAGAGCACTAATGGGGGCTATTTATAAGCCCAATAGTGCTCTTTTGATTGATTTTCGACATGTTTTGCTTAGGCGCAGAGCTTTTTATAGGTATCCAGCATACGGCTGTAGAGTTCATCTTTAAAATTGCTCGCCCCTGTATTCAGCTGGGCGACAATTTCCACCAGATGCTCATTGTCTTCAACACCGCCCCACTGCTTTTGATAGCTGCCATCCTGGTAGCCATGGTCCTGGCGGAAGAAATTAAGGACGTTTTTACCCACATAGCCGACATAGAGCTGCTCAAAGTCCATATCTATTCCCTTCATCAGCTTGGCGAAGCGCACCACTTCAAAGCCCTTGCTGGCCAGGGTGTGATGAGTAAAGTCTTCCAGGTCGAGTTTGAAATCAGTACTCTGCTGAGGCACCGAGAAGGCCTCGATAACATGGTCGGCAATCGCCTCCGGGGAATCGCCCTTAAGCAGCAACAGGCTCAAACCAAAGTGCCAGATATCCACTAGCTCCAGTTCAATCTGGCCTATATCGGGATTCTGCTTCTTCCACCACTTCCAGCCGTAATGATCCAGCAGCTCGGCACATTCGACCCAGATGGCACGATACCACTCAAAGTTTTGCTGTTTCCAATCGGCATGGACTTTGGTATTCATATCGCTCTGCAGTTCGAGCATAGTAATCAGTTGCTGTTTCATTGGGGTTTCCTGTTAACTTTTTTAATAGCTTGGGACGCTTTAAACGCTGCCACGGACAAAATTGTTGCTCTGCTTTTCAAAGCCGATACTGGTACTTGGGCCGTGACCGGTAATAACCACCGCCTCATCGTCAAGACTGTAAATACGCTGACTAATGGATTTTTTAATCTCTTCAAAATTGCCGCCGGGCAAATCAGTGCGACCAATACTGCCCTGAAATAAGGTATCGCCGGCAATCAGTGTTTTATATTCATCGAACCAGAAGCTTACCGAGCCAGGTGTGTGACCGGGCGTATGAATAGCCACACCGCCACAGCAATCAAGCGCCTGGTCATCATTGATATAGTGGTCAGGCTCCGGCAGGCTAACCTTGGGAACACCAAACATAGCGCACTGCTGCTCAACCATATCCCATAAAAACTGATCGCCCTTGTGCAGGTAAATGGGCGCACCAGTGACCTGCTTGATCTCCCCTGCAGCGAGTATATGGTCGAGATGGGCATGGGTATGAATAATCGCCACTACGGAGAGATTAAGCTCCTTAAGCAGTGCCATTATTTTGTCGGCATCACCACCGGGATCTATAACCAGCGCCCTGCCACTAAGACGATCGCCAATAATTGAGCAGTTGCACTGCAACGGCCCTACGGGGAAGGTGCGAATAATAAAATTTGACGCTGAGCTGTCAGTGTTTGTCTGGTCTTGCATAGCCGCCTCTATTTGGGTATCTGAAATAGTCGGTGGAAATTATCTGTAGTCGCGGCGGCCAGCTCTTCAAGGCTAATGCCTCTTAGATCAGCCACGCACTGGGCTACTTCGCGAACGTATTGGGGCTCATTTTGCTTGCCTCTATGGGGCACTGGTGCCAGCCAAGGTGAATCGGTCTCAACCAGTATTCGATCCAGCGGTACCTTGGTAGCCACATCGCGCAACTCGTCGGCACTGGCAAAGGTGACAATACCAGAGAAGGAGATATAAAAGCCAAGCTCTAATGCCTGCTCGGCCATTTCCCAGCTCTCGGTAAAGCAGTGCATAACCCCGGCGGCACTGGTTCTGTATTGACGCAGCAGCTCTATAGTTTCATCCCGGGCATCGCGGGTGTGAATAATCACCGGCTTATTAATCTGCTGACTGGCTTTTAGGTGATTGATAAAGCTTGCCCGCTGCCAGTCAATGGTTTCACTGCTGTAGAAATTATCCAGACCGGTTTCGCCAATGGCAACCACACCAGGCTGACTGGCGAGCTCTATCAACTCTTCGACAGTGGGAACCGGCTGCACATTTTTTTGCAGCGGATGGGCACCCACAGAGGAGAAGACATTGTCGTATTTAGCAGTCAGGTCAACCAGTGACTTGGACGTCGGCATATCCACCGCAACACTGAGAAAGTGGCTGATGCCTCGGGCTTTGGCCGCATCTAACACAGCATCAATTCCACCCTCTCGTTCAGATAGGTCCAAATGATCGAGATGGCAGTGGGAGTCTACCAGCATAGGTTATTTCGTCTTTTAGTAAGAAATTTTTCTACATGGTTAATGTAGGATTGTGGGAGTGTACCGTACCGGTCAAAGCCTGTTCAATATCAACTTTTAATTCAGCGAGCTCTTCACTCAGTTGAACACCGACCCCCTGCACTTTAAAGCTTCCGGAACCCTTGTGAGTCACCCACACCACCTTGCCGGTCATAGGTATGGGCTCGGGGCGTAAATAAATACTCAAGAGGAAGAAAACATCATCCCCAAGCTCATAATTTTTTTTGGTCGGAACAAATAGGCCGCCACCTTCGACAAATGACATGTAGTGCTGATAGAGCAGATCTTCGTCACTAATCTCAACGGCTAAAATGCCCCCTTTGCCACTCTTAAACATAGTCATCACCTCTCCTTGTGTGCTTCTATGAGCTTAGCATGAAAAAACTCGTGTCACTTATCTGCGCGTCGCAAACACCATTAGCCAGTCCATAAACAGCTCTTCCCAGAGAAGTTGCGGATTGGGGTTATTACCACTGTCGACCCAGTTGCGTGCCTGCAATAATTTATCCGCAAAGGTAAATAGCGCCGGAATCGGGCTAGCGACCAAATCGGTCGTTGCCAGACGGTGGATATAGCGACTAAACCAGTCAATGGTCTGGCTAGCATCGAGCTTTTGGCACTGCTGGGCAGCATCCAGAGGTGAGATATCACCAAACCTGACATTGGCCACCAGCATCTCAAAGCTCTGACGCTCCTGCAGACTGTCACTCTGCAGATAGTCGAGTGCCAAAAGTGGTCTACCCGCAGCAAGAAACAGCACATTATCAACAGCAGACTGGTCACCGGTAACCTCGGTTAACCACTGGCTGGCAATGGCGCTATCCGGAACTGGCATGGGTATTTGTTGGCAGCGACTGCGTATGGTCGCGGATAACAGGCTCGGCCTGTGGGAGACTAGTATCAAAAGCGTTTTCGACTGAGGCTCTTCAAGATTTTTTAACAGCGCATTGTAGGCACTTTTATTCATCACTTCGGCGGGGGCAATAATTGCCACCTTCCAGCCACCCTGATGGGCGGTTTTACTCAATGAGTCGATCAGCGTGCGCACCGCATCGATTTTAATTGGCTTACCGGGCACCTCAGGCTCAAGCAGGCTTATATCGTCGTGACTGCCTGCGGCCAATAACTGGCAGCCCTTGCAGGAACCACAGGCATACTTGGTCATCTCTGCCTGGCACAACAAGTGCTGTGCAAGGGCTTTCGCCAGGCGCATCTTGCCTATGCCGCTGGGACCACTGATTAGAATAGCGTGGGGTAAACGTTCATTCTCAATACTACTATTGAGGCTGTCCCAGAGAGTTTCCTGCCAGGGCAATGGAAGCACTAGGCGTTCTCCAAAAAGTTGTTAAGGGCTGTTTCAATCTGCGCCTGCACCCCTTCAATCGACTGCGATGCATCGATAATCACACAGCGTTCAGGGGACTCTGCGGCAATCTGTAAATAGCGATTGCGCACCCGCTCAAAGAACTCAACCTGCTCCAACTCAAAACGATCCGGGGTACTGCGCTTTCCTGCCCGCTGCAGACCTACTTCAACAGGGATATCCAGAATTAAAGTTAGATCTGGACGCAAGCTGCCCTGCACTAACAATTCGAGTTCAGAAATAAGGTCATCGCGCATATGGCGGCCAGCACCCTGATAGGCATAGGTGGCATCGGTAAATCGATCACAAAGAACCCAGGCGCCTTCACTGAGCATCGGTTCGATTACCTGATTAAGATGCTGGGCACGGGCGGCGAACATCAACAGCAGCTCCGCAGTATTGCAGACCTTCTCTTCGCGAGGGGCTAAAAGTAGTTCACGAACCTGCTCAGCCAAGGGTGTACCGCCGGGTTCGCGGGTGGTGGCAAAAGCCAGTTTATTCTTCTCCATCCACGACTGGATAAACTGAATATTGGTGGTTTTACCCACACCCTCAGTGCCCTCAATCGTTATAAATTTTCCGCGCATCGATTTCCCCGACCTGGCTTATTTGTATTTATTTATCAACTGCTTCTGTTTTGCTTTTGAGTCTGGGGGCTGACTGGTAATCAGCAGCCCGCCGGTAAATCTGGTATTTTCGCACCGCTTTTTGATGCTCCTCAAGACTGTCCGAGAAGTAATGCCCGCCATCACCTCGAGCCACAAAATAGAGACTGGTACCGGCCTCTGGATGAAGCGCTGCCTGTATAGCTGCAGCACTGGGCATGGCGATTGGTGTTGGCGGCAGCCCCTTTATCATATAGGTATTGTAAGGGCTGAGGGTTTTTAAATGCGAACGTTTAAGGTTACCTGTATAGGCTTCCCCCAGACCGTAGATAACCGTTGGATCTGTCTGCAGGCGCATATTTTTATTCAGACGGCGGACAAATACACCGGCTATTGCCGGACGTTCTTCGGCAAGGCCGGTCTCTTTCTCAACAATAGAAGCCATAATCAACGCCTGGTAGGCGGATTTATAGGGTATATCAGCAGAACGATTTTCCCAGGATCTGTCTAGCACCTCGACCATTTTGCTGTGGGCGCGGGCGAGAATATCAATGCCGGTATCTGTGCCGATATAGCTGTAGGTATCGGGAAACAGCCAGCCCTCTGGATGCTGTTTATGGATACCAGCGGCACCCATTATTTGAGCCTGACTCAGCTGACGTATATCAGCAAACTGTTCCACAGTAACCAGATACTGCAACCACTGCTTGAAAGCCCAACCCTCGGGAAAGGTGATCTGGTAGCGAATGACCTCTCCGCGCTTAAATCTATCCAGAAGGGTTTTGGCGCTATCGCCGCGGTTAATCTGGTACTCGCCTGCCTGGATAGCCGCCTGCCCGGTAAGGCGAGCGTAGAGACTTATCAGCCTTGGATGACTGAGGATATCTTCATTGTAGAGCTGACGATTAACGGTATTGAGATTGCTGCCCTTTCCAATCGTCCACACCACAGAATCAGTTGTCAACTGGATGGGCGCCTCAAGATGGCGCTGCGCGCTTCCCAGCAACAGTGAGAAACAGATCGCAACAGCAATGGCAAGAAGAATGGCAGTGCGCAAAAGAGGCTTTAGCATGGGTAGCTATCATAGAGGTCAAACAATGCCGATTGAAGCATTTTAGTATCAGCCCCTATCGACCAATGGCCGAGATTATTGATCTCAGTGACAGGAAGCAAACCGCGAATCGAATTGCATATAAATAGTTCGCTGGCTGCAGCAAGCTGTTGCTGGCCAATATGGCCCTCAGAAACGACCAGACCCGTCTCGGCAAAAAGCTGCTCAAGTAAAAGGCCGCGCATAACCCCGCACACACCGGACTGATCCAGCTTCGGCGTTATCCATTGATTATCGGCAGTCTTGATAAAAATATTGGCGCAAGTGGTTTCTATCACCCTATCCTCCTGGCTATACATCAGGCCATCGGCATACTCATCAGTCCATTCCGATCTGGCCAATACCTGATCGAGACGATTGAGGTGCTTAATACCCGCTAGCACAGGGTTGGCAGGAAGACGATATCGACACTGGGTAAGGGTGACTCCCTGGCGGCGTAACGCCACAAGGCTGTCCGGCAGTGCCGAAAATTGGCAGATAATCTGCGCAGACAAATTTTCCGGTGTCGCGTAACCCCGGCCGCCAGTGCCGGCGCTGACAATTATCTTAATAATGCCGCTGGTCTGCGAATGCTGGTCGAGCAGCTTAAGAAATTGGTCCAGATTATCGTCAAGGAATTTTTTGCTGAGACGAATACCCAGAGTCCGCGCATCACTTACTAATCTTGAACTGTGGCGATACCACAAGGGAACAGAGCCGGCGCTGAATAACATGGTTTCAAATAAACCATGACCATAGCTTGTTGCACGATCGGCTACAGACAATCGATCAGCCTCGACACCATTGATGGTGGCCAGGCCCTCGTGGATATGATCTGGACGGTTTAAAGCGCTATTCATGAACTAACTCTTGGTTACAGTGGCCTATTAAACATAAAATCGAGCCATAAAAAAACCGCCCCAATGGAGCGGTTCTTATCAAGCATGCAATAGTTATCAGCCGTTGGCGGTGATATAAGTAATTGCGTCCTGTACCGTAGCAATTTTCTCAGCTTCTTCATCAGGAATCTCAGCGTCAAATTCCTCTTCTAAAGCCATGATCAATTCAACGGTATCCAGTGAATCAGCACCCAGGTCTTCAACGAAAGAGGATGTGGTTTTAACATCTTCTTCATTTACACCCAGTTGCTCTGCAACCATTTTGATGACGCGCTCTTCGATGTTACTCATCGTATATCTACTCCTGTTAACGGATATTTAATTAATTGTGCCGCCGAACAAAATGATGCTCTTGCAGCGATATTTGGTGTTTACGGGCGCGCATTCTACCCTAGAAATCACAAAATGCTAAACCCAAATTTAAAAAAGGATAATTTATCAATTAAATCATACACTTACGCCATGTACATACCGCCATTTACATGAATTGTTTCACCAGTTATGTAAGCTGCGCCCTCTCCGGCAAGGAAACAAACCACCGAAGCGATCTCCTCGGGAGCACCCAGCCGTGCCAGGGGAACCTGTGTCAAAAGGGCTTCTTTATTGGCCTCAGGCAGATCTTTAGTCATATCAGTATTAATAAACCCCGGAGCAACAGTGTTCACTGTAATGTTTCTTGAACCAAGCTCTTTGGCTAGCGCGCGCGCAAAGCCACCGACGCCAGCCTTTGAGGCTGAATAGTTGCTCTGCCCGGCATTGCCCATAGCACCAACCACTGAACTGATATTAATAATTCTGCCCCAACGCGCCTTGGTCATTGGACGCACACAGGCTTTAGCCAGACGGAATACAGAGGTCAGGTTGGTTTCCATAACATCCATCCACTCGTCATCTTTCATCCGCATAAGGATATTATCCTTGGTAATACCGGCATTGTTGACCAGAATGGTCGGGGCTCCAAACTGATCAGAAATAGCTTGGATAACCCCAGTTACTGAATCAATGCTGGTCACATCAAGTACCATGCCGATACCAGCAATATTGCTGTCTTTAAAACGCTGCGTGATCTTGGCTGCACCAGCTTCACTGGTAGCGGTGCCTACAACCGTTGCACCCGCTTCACCCAGACCAGCGGCAATAGCCGCACCAATACCGCGAGTTGCACCGGTAACCAGGGCTACTTTTTCATTAAGACTCATTTGATATTCCTATAATTATTAATTGTTTATACGGTGTAGTTAAACTGATGTAAGCGCATTTTCGAGGCTCGCAACATCATCGGTAGCCAGTGAGGTCAAGCTGCGGTCAATACGCTTGGAGAGACCGTTGAGAACTCGCCCTGGACCACACTCAATCAATATTTCAGCACCGCGACTAGAGAGCCCATTAACACAGTCAACCCATAGAACCGGCTGGTAAATCTGTTCTAACATTAATTTTTTTATCGCCACAGGATCAGTCTCTGGCTGGGCGTGAACATTGTGCAAAACCGGTATTTGTGGTGCGCAGAACTCTTTCTGCTCAACAAGTACGGCAAGATTATCCGCCGCTGGACGCATCAGTGAAGTATGAAATGGCGCACTGACCGGCAGTTCAACCGCGCGCTTGGCGCCGGCCTTTTTACAGATATCAACAGCGCGGGCAATAGCTGCAGCATCACCGGCGATAACTACCTGGCCCGGTGCATTAAAGTTTACCGCTGCTGCAATCTGTTCCTCAGCTGCTTCAGCACAGGCATCGATCACAATCTGGTCTTCGATACCCATAATTGCCGCCATAGCACCAACACCCACAGGCACCGCCTGCTGCATAAAGGCGCCGCGAGCGCGAACAATTTCCACAGCATCGCTAAACTTGACAACGCCGGCACAGACCAGGGCTGACCACTCACCAAGACTGTGTCCAGCCATTGCCATCGGCTGAGGACCGCCCTGCTGCTGCCAAAGACGCCAGATAGCCACACTTGCGGTTAACAGCAATGGCTGAGTGCGCTCAGTAAGGTTAATGGCCTCCTGCTCGCCCTCTTGGATAAGCTTCCAGGCATCGTAACCGAGAACATCCGAGGCCTCTTTAAAGGTTTCTTCTACAAGGGGATTCGCGGCGGCAAGATCTGCGAGCATGCCAATTTTTTGCGACCCCTGACCGGGGAAAACAAAGGCTAAATTACTGTTCATAGTTCCTCTATATAATCTTTTTTCTAGGTAATCTTTCTGTCAATTTTCTGCTTAAGTATAGGTGACAAAACCTCGGGCAAGTTATGCTCAGCGGCATCTATAGCAACATCGAGAGCATGAACAAAGGCGGCTTTGGTTGCCCGGCCATGACTTTTAACCACCACGCCATTCAAACCGAGAAAATAAGCGCCATTATAAATCGCCGGATCAAGCTGAGCTCTCAGCTTTAACAATGGTTTTTTCAACATTAAAAGTGCTAGCTTGGCCATCCAGCTATTGCCCACCGCAGTTCGAAAAAGCGATGTAACCATGGCAATCAATCCCTCACTGGTTTTCAATGTGGCGTTGCCGGTAAAGCCGTCACAGACGACGACATCCGTGCCGCCCTCAAAAATGCCATTGCCCTCAATATACCCGGAGTAGTTAATCAGCGGCTCATTCTCAAGTAGAACCGCAGCCTCCTGAATATAGGCATGTCCTTTATTATCCTCTTCACCGACATTTAACAGGCGCACCACCGGCGAATCAATGCCATCCAGCTCGGCGGCCATCAGCGAGCCGAGCAGCGCAAACTGATAGAGCTGTGCGGCGGAACAGTCGAGATTGGCACCCAGGTCGAGAACATAACTACGGCCCGAAGAGGTTGGAATGGCTGTGCAGATAGCTGGACGGGATATACCTGGCAGTGATTTTACGAAGTATAACCCCAGCGCCATGATAGCGCCCGTGTTGCCGGCACTGACAAAGGCATCGGCTTCACTGTTGGCCAGAGCCTGGAGCGCCAAACCCATGGAAGAATCGCGCTTAGTGCGAATAACAGCGGAGGGTTTATCGGTATTAGTGACGCTGCAGTCGCTGTGACAAACTTCGATTCGAGAAAGTATGCTCGAATCATTGCAGTTTCTTAAGTGGGTCGCCAGCTCGTCTCTGTCGCCAAACAGCAGTGCGCTAACATTGCTGTGGTGACCTAGAGATTCAAGCAGCGCAGACACTGTTGCGCGAGGACCGAAGTCCCCGCCCATAGCATCGACGGCAATTCGGAGTGAATTTGCCAAAGAAAGTTTGTTTCAGTTATTCGGCGTCGAGCTCGACAACTTTGCGACCACGGTAGAAACCGTCCGCAGAAACATTGTGACGCAGGTGCTTTTCACCACTGACTGAATCAACTGAAAGAGTTGGTGCAGTGAGTGCATCGTGTGAACGACGCATTCCGCGCTTGGATCTTGTCTTGCGACTTTTCTGAACAGCCATAAATTACTCCTGAGCGATAATCCTGTGCAGTCGAGGTTACTTCTTCAACTGCTGTAAAATATTAAAGGGGTTGTCAGCGACAACCTGATCATCTTCCTCATTGTTAACGCGCTCGTCCTCGGGAAGAAAGGTGTCTCCGGTACACATACCATTTTCATGGTAGTTCACCGAAGGCAGAGCTAATAAAATCTCATCTTCGAGCAACTCATTGAGACTGGCCATCTTATCGACGACAATCCAGGGCTCTCGGTCACTGGGCACATTGGACAGCTGATCTTCGGACCAGATGACCTGTGCAGCAAACTCACTACTCAGTGCAACTGTTACCGGATCAAGGCAGCGCTGGCATACAGTCGACACTGAAATACTCAATGTTCCACTTGCAACCTTAGCCCTTGCCTCATCGATTTCAAACTTTACCAAAGCCGATAAAGGGGTCTCAATATTGGCTACTGCTTTAGCTAAACGTGGCAAATGCTGATCATGAAATTGACCTTCGAGGACAATTCCCTGGCTCGCTAGCTTGCGCGGATCTATTAGAGTTGGCAGTGCCATAAATACAGGTGGTACCCAGTTAGGCGCGCATAATAGGGTCAAGACGTTGATCTGTCAAAGAAAAATGATCAAAATACAGCGCTTAAAAGGTACTTGCACTCGCCATTAGTGAACCTTTGCAGAACCTGGACAAGAACTCATACCTATAAACGGCAATCTACTCATGGCAAAACTGGTTTTAGCCTCCTCTTCAGCCTACCGAAAAGCCCTGCTTGAGCGCCTGCAACGGCCCTTTGAGTGCTACTCGCCAAATATCGATGAGCGCAGACTGGAGGGTGAAAACGGCTTACAACTGGCCGAGCGGTTAGCGCTACACAAGGCCAGAGCCGTTGTCCCGAGATTCCCCGAGGCAATTATTATTGGCTCCGATCAAGTCGCAGAGTTGGTAGGCTCAGATAAGCAACCGGCAGGCGGGTCTCAGCAACACAGGATCCTCGGCAAGCCCGGCAACCATGCACAGGCGGTAAAACAGCTTACCGCCCAATCCGGGCAGAGAGTGCTTTTTCACACAGGCTTAGCCGTTGTCTATCAGGGCAGAGAGAAATCGATTATTAATACTACAGCGGTGGACTTTAGAGAGCTGACAGATAATCAGATTGAAAATTACCTGCATATCGAAAAACCTTACGACTGTGCCGGAAGTTTCAAGGCAGAATCATTAGGTGTCAGCCTGTTCCGGGCAGTTTCTAGCAATGACCCGACATCCCTAATCGGGCTGCCGCTGATCGAGCTGTGCAATCTATTGAGTGAATTCGATATAGAAATTTAAAGCGCGCTTTTAATATCCACAAAGAGATCGAGGCAAGCCAATGGCTCAAAGGCTCGCAAGCGGTCAATATGATGCGCCCCGTAACTGACCGCAATTCTTGGCATAGTGGCATTTACTGCCATCTGCATATCAAATTCAGTATCCCCTACCATGACCGCCTCCTGTGGCGAAAGGCCAAACTCGGAAAGCAGCTCTTCAAGCATCAGTGGATGAGGTTTAGACTGGGTTTCATCAGCACATCGCGAACTGTGAAAGAAATCCTGCATACCCAATGTAGCCAAAACCCGATCCAGGCCCGCCCGGCTCTTGCCTGTGGCTACCGCCATCTGATAACCCTCTGCACGCAGCTCTTGCAGCGTATTGATAACACCTGGAAAGAAATCGCAGGGGCTGTGATCTTCAGAGCGATAGTGTTTGGAATAACTGGCCTGCAGAAGACTGGCTTCATAATGGGAAGCGCTGGGAAAGAGACGCATAGTCGCCTCATGCAGCCCGAGCCCAACGATCTCAGCGACCTCGGCATACTCTGGAACCTCAAGTGAATACTCCCGGGCCGCCATCTGCATACATTTGGCAATTCGCGCCACGGAATCGGAAAGTGTGCCATCCCAATCAAAAATTAAAAGTTGCGGACGATTTGCAGACGTTAGATCAGTCACAGTTTGTTTAACACCTTATTTAAATCATCGGGCAATGGCGCTTCGACCTCAACCCAGTCACCGGAGAGTGGATGTTTAAAACGCAGACTGGCGGCATGCAAAAACAGCCGCTTTAAACCCGCCTGCTTAAGACTCTCATTAAAATGTTCATCACCGTACTTGTTATCACCAGCTATAGGCTGACCGGCAAACTGGCAGTGAACTCTTATCTGGTGAGTTCGCCCGGTTTCTAACTTAATATCCAGCAAGGTGGCATGGGGAAATTGCTGCCTGATCTTAAAGTGGGTTACCGACGCCTTACCCGCAGCATCAACGCGCACCACTCTCTCGCCAGACTCCACGGTATTTTTTAGCAGCGGAGCATTAATCGTATTCTTGCCCTTAGGCCAGCGCCCCTTGGCAAGAGCAATATAGCGCTTATCGATTCGGTTGTAGCGCAGTGAATTCTGCAGCTCAATCAGCACAGCACGCTTTTTCGCCAGCACCAGGCAGCCGGAGGTGTCGCGATCGAGACGATGCACCAGCTCCAGATATCTGTATTGCGGGTACTCCGCGCGCAAGGCTTCAATAACACCCAGGGATAAACCACTACCTCCGTGAACCGCCAAACCGCTGGGCTTGTTGAGAATAAACAGCCCTTCATCCTCAAATAGAATATTGTTGGCGATATATTTTTTTAACTGGCGACCCACAACCGGCGCTTCACCACGCTCCGCAACTCTAATTGGCGGCAGGCGGACAATATCACCTTCCTTTAATCGACTATCAGCCTTGACGCGACCTTTGTTGACGCGCACTTCTCCTTTGCGCAGTAAGCGGTAGATACGCGACTTAGGCACGCCCTTAAGGGTTTTAATAAGAAAGTTATCGAGCCTCTGGCCTGCTTGCTCAGGGCCAATGTCAACAAAGGATACTTGATTAAAGTTTGCTTCGGTCTGTGATTCGCTCAAAATATAAGGCTGCATGTAATGATTTCGGGCGGCATTGTACCTAGCAAGCGACAATCTTCCCAACTAATATTCCGCGTTTAGATTGTAGCTGTGGCTAAATGTTGCTATATTGCCCGCAAGTTCCCACTGCCCAGCCAAAATTGAAGCTGCCCAGTGGTATGAACTGACCGCTGTAGAGGCAATTGCCGAGCGGGTAAAGAATACAGGAGAGTCTGGCCAATAAGGGCCGACCTCAAAGACAGCCGAGTGAGCTGCACTAGAGACAAGTTAAAACAGGTTTTAAAAGTTGATCGCAATTAGAGAAAGACGTACCCATCGAGGCCTATCTTTCTTTTAGACAAATGCCTTCGTAAGAGAATAAGCCTATATACATACAGGCTGAAAAGATCTTGAAGATCCGTTCGATCAACTGAACACAAGATACAATTAAAGGATAGCAATCCCACAAAAACTGCGCTCAGAGCCAGTATCTGCGGGAATATGGAGTATTTGACCCGCCGCGATCTACGCGCCGTGTCGTATTTTTACACTTCGCCTATACTTAGTTTCTTGGTTTATCACCCCTGCCTTTTCCTCTCTCTTGCTACTGCTCCCTCCTTACAATAAGCAAGGTGAAATATGAAACGTATGTTAATAAATGCGTCGCACCCGGAAGAAGTGCGCGTAGCTATGGTTGATGGTCAGAAACTCTACGACCTGGACATTGAAAACCGTACAAGAGAACAAAAGAAAGCCAATATTTATAAAGGTAAAATAACCAGAGTAGAACCCAGCCTCGAAGCAGCATTCGTCGACTACGGCGCAGATCGACACGGCTTCCTCCCCCTTAAAGAAATTTCCCGCGAGTACTTCAAGAAAAAATCCTCTGATGGCGGCCGAGCCAGAATTCAGGACGCAATCAAAGAGGGCCAGGAAGTTCTTGTTCAGGTAGAAAAAGAAGAGCGCGGCTCAAAGGGCGCAGCACTGACCACCTTTATCAGTCTCGCTGGCCGCTACCTGGTACTGATGCCTAACAACCCACGCGCTGGCGGTATATCGCGCCGTATCGAAGGCGATGAGCGTGCCGAGCTGCGCGAAGCCATGCGCGGACTGGAAATTCCCGAAGGGATGGGCGCCATCGTCCGCACCGCCGGCATTGGCCGTGCTACCGAAGAACTGCAATGGGATCTCGATTACTTGCTACAACTTTGGAACACCATTAACGATGAAGCGTCTGAAGCCAAAGCACCCCACTTCCTGTTTCAGGAAAGCAATGTCATCGTAAGAGCGATTCGCGACTACCTGCGTCAGGACGTTGGTGAAGTGATTGTCGACAGTGAAGATGCCTACAATCTTGCAGCAGCCTTTATCGGCACTGTAATGCCCGATTTTAGCAACAAGGTAAAGCTCTACAAAGATCAAATCCCCCTCTTCAATCGCTACCAGATTGAAAACCAGATTGAGACAGCATTCTGTCGCGAAGTCAGCCTGCCCTCCGGCGGCTCGATTGTTATCGATGTTACCGAAGCCATGGTCTCGGTGGATATCAACTCAGCCCGCGCAACAAAAGGCGGCGATATTGAAGAGACAGCCTTTAATACCAACAAAGAAGCCGCTGAAGAGATTGCTCGACAGTTGCGTCTTCGCGATGTTGGTGGACTTATCGTTATCGACTTTATTGACATGCTCAACAGCCGTCATCAAAAGGAAGTTGAAAACAAAACCCGCGATGCCCTGAAAATTGACCGCGCCCGCGTTCAGGTTGGACGAATCTCAAGATTTGGCCTTCTGGAGATGTCACGTCAGCGTCTGCGACCCTCCCTCGAAGAGACCATGTCCAAAGTCTGCCCACGCTGTAAAGGCCAGGGCACCATTCGCGGCACCCGCTCTCTGGCACTCTCCATACTGCGCCTGATCGAAGAAGAGGCTCAAAAAGAGTTCAGCAAAGAGATTCGCGCCATTGTGCCTGTCTCTGTGGCAACCTTCCTGCTCAACGAGAAGCGTTCGGAAATATCCGAAATTGAAGTACGCAACAAAATCAATGTTGTCGTTCTGCCAAATACACAGATGGAAACCCCTCACTTTGAAGTGGTTAGACTGCGTACCCAGGACGAGGATGAGAGTACAGATTTCAGCTATAAATTAGCCCACGATCTAAGTCACAGTGATCCAGCCCAGGAACTTGAAAGTGCCAGTGCCCCACTGCCGATTTCACAGCCCGCGGTCAAGACACTGGTGCCAAACACCCCTGCGCCTAAAGTAGCACCAAAAGCAACATCAAAAGCCGCTGCACCTGACGCCAAAAAAGCTAAGAAACCCGGCCTTTTAAAGCGACTGTGGGAAAGTTTGTTTGGTGAGAAAAAGACAGAGACAAAAACCGGTCGTTCAGGACAAAAGAGAACTGGCTCAGGAAACTCAAACCGCCGCCGTGGCGGACAGGATAACCGCAACCGCCAGGGTAATCGCCGTCCGAACAACCGTAACCGCAATGAAAACCAGCGCGATGGTGAACGCACTAACAACCGTCAGAAAAACAAAAAGTCCTCTGAAAACCGCGCCAATCGAGGCCGCAATGATCAGCAGCAAAAAACCACTGCTAACGACACTGTCAGCCAGGAAAAAGATAGCAACCAGACATCCAATCAGCGACCGGAAGCGGATGGCAACCAGCTGAAGAAACGACCCAACGACAAGCGTCGTGGACCTCGTCGCCGTCGCCAGCGTCAAGACGTGCCAGCTGATGTATTAGACCAAACTGCAACCGCTGAAGTTACCACTGACGCTAAAACAGCTCCAGTAGAAACCCCTGCCGTCGATACGGTAACAGAGACAGCTGCGGATAAGCCAAAGCGCAAGCGCGCACCACGCAAGCCAAAGCCCAAGACTGATGCGCTAGAAAACACTACTGATACAGCAGTAACCGCAGAACTCAAGGACGATACAACCACAGAAGCCAAAAGCGAAGACAAGCCAGCACGCAAGTCTCGCCCGCGTAGAAAGCCTGCGGCCAAAGCAGCGGATGATAGCGCAACGAGTGTGCAAAAAAGCCTCAGTGAAAACCCATCCAGCGAAGCGCCATCGGTAGCAAAGACCGAGGCTAAAGCTGAGCCAAAATCGGACTCTAAGCCGCAACCAAAGACGGATACAGTAGCTGAAGGCGCCTCAAAAGCCCCACAGGTGGCCGCGACAAGAGAAGCAGCAAAAGAGCAACCAGCAACGGTTAAAAACGACGCCAAGCCCTCAGAGGGAACTGTTGCGAGGGCCAGCAATGATCCACGCAAAAAGCCCAAGCCAGTCAGTAAGGTTGAAGTCAGCACCGAGCGACGCGAAACCAAGCAGGCCAAGCCATTGGACACCAGTGCTCCGGCACCAGTCGCCGCTGAAAAGCCCAAGGTTGCCCGTGCATCAAACGATCCAAGAAAGAAGCGCAATGCAGAGAAATCTGAATCCAGCCCAGTGGATAATAGTGGTTCGGTAAAAGAAACAAGTGAAAATACGTCTAAAGAGTAATTGGCACTTGTTCTAGCAAAAAGGCGCTGTATAATCGCGCCTTCAACGGTGGGATGGCAGAGCGGTTGAATGCACCAGTCTTGAAAACTGGCATACGTTAATAGCGTATCTAGGGTTCGAATCCCTATCCCACCGCCACACAATAAAAGGCCCCTTTTAAGGGGCCTTTTTTGTGTCCGGTGGGATAGGGTGAGAACCCTAGCGGGTTCGACAAAACAC
>ERZ1039804.1015-NODE-1015-length-16873-cov-515.101796_pt1 | contig 16873 bp, 20 predicted proteins | sample MGYA00383089_ERZ1039804 | MGnify/ENA primary metagenome ERZ1039804 (study PRJEB29581, sample SAMEA5548359) | metagenome | biome: marine; feature: coastal; material: water | depth 1 m | study: Short-term variability in the microbial, nano- and picoplankton...
TTTATTAATATGTTTGACAAGTTTATAAATGAGAGGGTGGCTAAGGCTATCGAGGATCAGGCCAACCTACACGAGCGTGATGCCAACCGCATTGCTAACCTAGAGCGTAAGGTGTTAACGCTGTCAGGTGATTTTGAAACGCGAGTAGGTGGTCTTGAATGTCAAGTTGATGATGTAGAGGAGAGGTTTGGTGTTGATGTTCAGGACTATATCAAGGAGTATTTTAATACAGCACGTATTAAAGTAACGATTGACAAAGAAGTAATATAGCAGTTGACAGCTTCCCTTAATTATCTTACTATAGGGGAGATCTAATTAGGTACTGGTAATGTAACAGGAGATAGAGAGATGATAGTATTTAGATATGCAAGTAAGAAAGAGTTGAAAGAGAACATCGGCAAGCCATTGAAGTATTTAGAGACTAGCTTGTTTGGTGAGGAGTATGTCAGCGATGGTATGTTAACTGGTGCTAATCGCCCACATATAACTGGTCTGGGTAGGGAGTTCTTTGCTCAGGTAACTATGGAAAACAATTTAATTAAGGCGGTGAAATAATGGATATGCCAATTATATTTCAAATGTACAACAGGGCTAAAGCTGAAGCGACTTTCCCCCTCATCGAGGCTGACTCTACTGAGTCTGATATTAAAGAGTCTGCTTGGTTGTATTCCCTCGATGTAATGAACCGAGACCCAGAGGTGCTTGCTGATGCTTTCATTGGCGAGTACCTAGACACCCTCGATGATATGCGACACTATCACAGTGAGGTTATACAGGCTCTAGCTGATGAGGATTATGTAACTATGGGTAAGCTAGTGGAAGATGCTGTAGGTGGTCTTGTTAATCGTACAGTGGACTACATTGAAGAACACATTAATAATCTAAAGGGAGAATGATATGAGTAAGGCATTGTATAATGAGTTGATGGAAGCTATCAAGTTGTCTATGGATACAGTGGAAAGCTTTGAAGATGAGATGTTGTTATATAATCTAACGTGTGAGTTGTCTCAAGCTTACCCTCTATTACGGGAAACAGGTTGATGAATAGTGGGTGGGCTAAGACTCATCATGCTTGTGAGGTGTGCAGTAGTAGCGATGGTGCATCGACCAATCATGATGGGTGGACTACATGCTTTAGCTGTGGTGAGCGTTATAAGTCTGGTGAGATTTATAACTCAGTTATAACAGAAGATATAGGAGTGGTAAGTATGGAAGTAGGTAGAGGTAGGCATCAAATGATTCGTAGTATCACTCAGAATACCTGTGAGCGTTATGGTATCAGTGTAGATGGCGATGATATTATATTTGAGTATCGTGATAAGGACTCTTTAGTCTGCGCTCAAAAGGTTAGGATGGGTAGCAAAGAAAACCAACGTAGCTTTGGTGTATGGGGTGATGGTGTCTTGTTTGGACAGCACTTGTTCCCTAAAGGCGGTAGGTATCTGACTATCACTGAGGGTGAGTTCGATGCGGCCAGTGCATATCAAATGAGCGGTAGTAAGTATGCATCTGTGTCGATAAAGAACGGAGCGCAGTCAGCACTCAAGGATTGTAAGGCTCAGTATGAATGGATAGATAGCTTTGACAATGTAATCATCTGCTTTGACTCTGATGATGCAGGGCAGACTGCCGCCAAAGAAGTAGCTTCACTGTTTGCAGGTAAGGCTAGAGTTGTCAAGCACCACCCTGATTTCAAGGATGCTAACGAGTATCTTGAGAGGTGCAGGGCAGATGACTTCAAGTCTGCATGGTGGGCGGCTGAGATACATACGCCTGATGGTATCATTGCAGGTAAGAGTCTATGGGAAGCTGTCAATCAGCCTGTAGAGAAAGCATCTGTGCAGTATCCGTGGAATGGTCTCAATGATCTGACCTATGGCATACGTAACTATGAGTTAGTCACGCTGACAGCAGGTAGTGGTGTTGGTAAGAGTCAGGTGATGCGTGAAGTGCTGTATCATGTGTTGCAGAACACAGAAAGTAACATAGGCTGTATATTCTTGGAAGAATCAGTCACCAAGACTGCTCAGTCGCTGATGTCACTGCACTCAGGTAAGCGATTGCATATTCCGACAGTGGAATCGACTGAGGAAGAGAGGCGTGATGCATTTAACGCTACTCTAGGCTCTGATAGGCTGTTCTTCTACGATCACTTTGGTTCTACCAGTGTTGAGAACATTGTAGGTCAGGTTAGGTATCTATCTAAGGCTCATGACTGTAAGTATGTGTTCCTAGATCACCTGTCTATCATTGTATCTGCTCAGGAGAATGGTGACGAGCGTAAAGCTATCGATGAAGTGATGACTAGGCTTCGTATGTTGACTCAAGAGACAGGTATTGCCTTGTTCCTAGTGTCACACCTTAGAAGACCCTCAGGTAAAGGTCATGAAGAGGGCGCGGCAACTAGCTTATCTGACTTGCGTGGTTCTGCCAGTATTGCACAGCTATCTGATATCGTGCTTGGATTCGAGCGTAACGGACAAGCTGAGAGTATTGAGGATAGGAACACCACCTACATCAGAGTGCTTAAGAATCGATTCAGTGGCGAGACAGGACTAGCTACAGCAGTCTCCTATGATCAAGACACTGGTCGAATGTCAGAAGTAATAATAGAGGGAGAAGTGTTATGAGATGCGCGGCATGTAATGTAAAGATGTCTGAGTTTGAGATGCTTATGAAAGCCCCAGACAGCGGAGAGTTTGCAGACCTATGTGGAGTATGCTATGCTATAGCCTATGATTTCGAGGATAAAGCAGAGAGCATAGATGATATTATAGGAGGCATCAAAGATGAGCAAGATAGGTGATGTTATTATAACACTGGAGGACTACGGATATGATTACAATAGACTTGGAAACAAATCTTTCGCACAATACGATATGGTGTGCAGGGGTTCAGAAGCACACAGAAGATACAGCAACTCTGACATTCGACAGCGAGCCGTTGAAGCAGATGTTATCTACTGCCGATGGGTTAGTGGGTCACAATATAATCTTCTTCGATCAGCCAGTCTTAAAGACCTGTTGGCAGGTTGATGTAGATGTACCTGTCTGGGATACACTTGTTATGGCTAGGCTGTTAGACCCTACACCTGTAGGTGGTCATAGTCTCAAGGAATGGGGCAAGCGTATTGGCATAGGTAAGATGGACTTCGATGTTGAAGACTTCGATGGTGGTTACACTGATGAGATGGGTGAGTACTGTCAGCGTGATGTTGAGGTTACTACTAAGCTGTACAAGTATCTCAAGACTAGCCTTAAGAAGAAAGGATTCAGTGATCTATCTATAAAGCTAGAGCATGAGGTAGCAGAGATCACAGCACAGCAGGTTGCCAATGGCTTCAAGTTAGATGTGCCTTTGGCTACACAGTGGCAGACTGAGATGTCAGATAGGATTGATGAGATAGCATCAGAGTTACAGGAAAGGTTTCCACCTATCGTTACCATACGTGTCAGCGAGAAGACAGGTAAGCGACTCAAGGATAGTGTTGAGCAGTTTAACGTAGGCTCTCGACAGCAGATTGCTAAGAGGTTGTCTAAGCTAGGTGTCAAGTGGAAGAAGAAGACTCCAAGCGGTTCGCCTATGGTGGATGAGAGTACACTGGCAGAGATTGACCTGCCTGAGGCTAAGTTATGTGCAGAGTATCTTGGACTGGTTAAGCTTAAGGGTATGGTAGATAGTTGGCTCAAGTATGTAGACCCTGAGACACATCGTATACATGGATATGTCAATAGCTGTGGTGCTGTGACAGGTAGAATGACACATAATAAACCGAACCTCGCGCAAATCCCTAGCTTAAAGATTGCTAGAGAATGCTTCACTGTAGAGGATGGCAATGTTCTAGTCGGTTGTGATGCTAGTGGTCTGGAGTTACGATGCTTGGCTCACTACATGAATGATGACAACTACACTAAGCAGATACTTGAAGGTGATATTCATTCGTTCAATCAGCATGCGGCAGGGTTACCTGAACGCTTCATGGCTAAGACAATGATCTATGGTCTCATCTATGGCGCAGGTGATGCAAAGCTTGGACAGATTGTAGGCGGTGGTGCTAAAGAGGGTAAGAAGATACGCGACACATTCCTTACTCAGCTACCTGCATTGCGTAACCTTATCAACAAAGCTAAAGGGATTGCTCAACGTACTAAACGTATCAATGGTATCGATGGTCGTATGATTAAGGTTGACGAGGACTATAAGGTACTCAACAGATTGCTTCAGAGTTGTGGTGCTATCGTCATGAAAGTAGCTGTGCGTAACTGCTGTCACAAACTAGATGATCTTGGTATCTTCTACAAGCTAGTCGCTCAGGTACATGATGAGGTTCAGATAGAGGCACGACCAGAAGATGCTGAAGTTGTTGGTCAAGTAGCAAGACAAGCAATCATAGATGCAGGTGTCGAGCTTAATATGAGGTGTCCTATGGATGCAGAGTACCGCATAGGTGCTAACTGGAGTGCAACTCACTAATTATCTTACTATAGGGGAGGCTATGTACTATTTAATTTACTTAAAGACTTTACAGGAGGTTAAATACATGCTATAATATTACTATATAGTTAAATAAATAATTAAATATCAATAAATTACATTCAATGTATTAATAGTTATACAACATAATCTTAATAGTTAAACAACAGAGAGTAATAATTATGGAAACTAAACCAGTAGTAGTATCGTGTGAACTTCATTGGCCTTTCTTGAACAAGCCTAACGAGATGTCAGGTAAGTATCAGGTGGACATTGGTAAGCTATCCTCAAAGGCAGTGGATGCTCTGTCTAACATGGGCATTGCAGTTCGTAACAAAGGTGATGATCGTGGTAACTATGTTACTGTTAAGTCAATCAATCCTATCAACCCTGCATTCGCAGACATGGATGATGTAGACTCAGGACTCATAGGCAATGGCACTAAAGCTAATGCGGCCATCAAGCCATATCATTGGGACTTCAAAGGCAAGCAGGGTACTTCACCTAGTCTAGCCAAGCTTCTGATTACAGAGGTAGCTGTCTACGATAAGGATGGCGATGGTGGTGGTGTAGATATGGATGATGTAATCTAATGTTACTCATCGATGCCGACATCTTAAGTTACAGGATTGGTTATGCCTGTAAAGATGAGACAGTAGAGACAGCGTTCTCTCAGTTGAATAACTTAGTGTTGGATATCTTGGTAAGGGGCTGTGATGATGCAGTCCCCTATCAACTCTACCTAACAGGCAAAGGTAACTTCAGGAATGCACTTGCCACAATACAACCCTACAAAGGAACACGAACATCTGAGAAGCCCTCCCACTTCTATGCGTTAAGAGATTACATGACAGAGGAATGGGATGCTATAGTTGTCGAGGGACAGGAAGCTGACGATGCCATTGCTATCGAAGCTACTGCTCAAGGCAAAGATACAGTTATTGCTAGTGTAGATAAAGACTTCCTTCAAGTACCTTGCAGACACTTCAACATTAATAAACGCGAGTGGTCTGAGGTTAATGAATGGCAGGGACTTTACTTCCTATACAAGCAGATGCTTACAGGTGATAGGGTAGATAACATACAAGGATGTGTTGGTATTGGCGAAGTTAAAGCAACCAAAGCATTAGAGTGGTGTGAGACAGAAGAGGATTTATATCAGGCTGTAGTGACCTGTTACAAGGGTCATGTAGAGGGAGTGTATGAGAACGCAAGACTGCTCTTCCTACGCAGATATGAGAATGAATGGTGGGTTGACCCTGTAGCACGTAAGCAGGACTACAACTCAAAGAACCCTATCGCTGTATCACCACCTCAACCACCTACTAGCGCAGACATTGATGCTAAAGACAAGCTTCAAGTGAGGGTAGGTTAATGGCTAAGAAACCTAGAGTACCACGCACAAGAGCAGGAGGTAAATGGACTGAGGCACGTTACTGGGGATTCATACGTTCAGCACTAAGAGAAGCGAACCGCAGATTCCCACCACGTTATGCCGCCAAAGCACTGGCTAAGAAAGCAGTAGTTGGTGAGCGACACCGCTTCGAGTTCCAATGTGCCTGTTGTGATGAGTGGTTCAAAGATAAGGAAGTTCAAGTAGATCACATAGTACCTGCGGGTACACTACGCAAGTATGATGACCTTCCTAAATTCGTAGAGAATATGTTCTGTGAGGTTGATGGACTACAGGTGTTATGTAAACCTTGCCATCAGAAGAAGACCAACGCAGAGCGTGAGGAGCGAAAAGCAAATGACAGTTAGACACTTAGTAATACCAGACACCCAATGTAAACCAGATCAATCTTATGACCATCTTGAGTGGGCAGGTAAGTATGCCGCCGCCAAGAAGCCAGAAGTTATTGTTCATCTTGGTGACCACTGGGACATGCCTAGCCTATCAATGTACGATGTAGGTAAGAAGTCATTCGAGGGCAGACGTTACACCAATGACATAGAAGCAGGGCATCGAGGTATGGAAGCCTTTCTAAAACCCATCAGAGATGAGCAGAAAAGGTTACGTCAGAACCGAAAGAAAGTATGGAATCCTAGAATGGTATTCCTTGTTGGTAATCACGAACAACGTATCGAGCGAGCCATTGAGAATGATGCCAAGCTAGATGGACTTATCGGCTATGAAGACTTTAAGCTTGACGAGTATGGTTGGGAAGTGTATGACTTTCTAGAACCTGCGATCATTGACGATGTAGCATACTGCCATTACTTCACTAGTGGTGTCATGGGTAGACCAGTAAGTAGCGCACGATCAATGCTTACTAAGAAACATCAGAGTTGTATCATGGGACATGTTCAGGATAGAGAGTGTGCTTATTCTAAGAAAGCAGACGGCACTAGAATCACTGGCTTGTTTGCAGGTATCTATTATGCTCACGATGAGGACTATCTAAACCATCAGACTAACGGCAGTTGGAGTGGAATCTGGATGCTCCATGAAGTCAACAAAGGACAGTTTGACGAGATGCCAGTATCAATGTCCTACTTGGAGAAGAAGTATGGCACTAACATTTAAAGACTTATGCGAACGTCTTGCCCACCTAGACGAGATCACACTGCTAGAAGTATTAGACATAGCCAGTGAAGACCTTGTTGATAAGTTTAAGGACAAGATCGAAGAACGCTACGAAGAACTTGAGGAGGAATTAGAATGAGTATCAATGATGCAACACCAGAGCAGTGGGATAAAGCAAGCCACTCTGCCGCCCTCTTAAGCTATAAGAACATGGCTGAGAAAGAAGCAAGTAAGATAGACGAGATGGTAAAAGAACCACCTCACTACAACATGGGAAGTATCCAGTGTATCGATGCCATCGAAGAGTCTATGGGTTCAACAGCCTTTGAAGGTTATCTAAAAGGTAATGTCATTAAGTATCTCTGGCGTTATACTTATAAGAAGAAACCACTGGAAGATTTAAAGAAAGCTAAATGGTATCTTGACAAACTAATAGAACAAAAGGAATCAACATGAATATCATAGATGGAAACTTTAGTGACAAGAAAGAGCGTAGCACTACATTGGAGAAACTACAGTCAGCTATCGATGGTATGCAGATAGCAGAGTCTGATGCTGATACAGAGTTCGCTCTTGTTGTATTTAACCCTGATGGTTACACCACAGTAGGTACTAGTATGAGTATCATGGAGACTGTGTTCATGTTAGAAGCCGCTAAGATGGGGCTAATGGCAGGTGACCCTGAAGACTCCACGACACTACAATAGGAGGTCACTATGTCAGGTAAAGGAAGTAGCCCTAGACCAATACCAAACCCAGAAACATTTGACAATAACTGGGATGCAATATTCGGTAAGGCTAACGTGAAAGATCATTCAGATGAAGAGTTAGAGAAAGAAAAGAAATCTAAAGAGGTAAAGAAATAATGGACGTATATCAGAGTTATATTCACAAGAGCAGGTATGCTAGGTACATACCAGAGAAGCAAAGGCGAGAGACTTGGGATGAGACAGTAGATAGATACATCTCATACTTCAAGAACAGAGGTAGCCTTGACGATAAGACAGGTGAGGAGCTAAGAGAAGCTATCACAAACTTAGAAGTCATGCCCTCGATGAGAGCCTTGATGACAGCAGGTGAAGCACTAGACAGAGACAACGTAGCAGGATTCAACTGTAGCTACCTGCCTATTGACCACCCTAAAGCATTCGATGAGATGATGTATATCTTAATGTGTGGTACTGGTTGTGGCTTCAGCGTTGAGCGACAGTACATAAACAAATTACCAGAAGTATCGGAGGACTTCCATGCCACAGAAACAATCATCCACGTTGCCGACTCTAAGATTGGATGGGCTAAAGCCTACCGTGAACTTATCACAATGCTCTATAGTGGTCAAGTTCCTGAGTGGGACTTATCTAGAGTTCGTCCTGCGGGGACAGTGCTTAAAACCTTCGGAGGTAGAGCAAGTGGCGCAGAGCCTTTGGAAGACCTCTTCAAGTTCACTGTTGAAGTCTTTCGGTCTGCCGCAGGTAGAAAGCTCTCTTCCATCGAATGCCACGATATCTGCTGTAAGATTGCACAAATCGTCATCGTTGGAGGAGTCAGAAGATCGGCTCTTATCAGTCTCAGTAACCTCACCGATGATCGCGTTAGAAGAGCCAAGACAGGACAGTGGTGGTTAGACAATCCTCAGCGTGGTCTCGCTAACAACAGCGCATGCTACACAGAGAAGCCTGACTTTGAGGCTTTCTTAAACGAGTGGTCTAGCCTGTATGAAAGTAGAAGTGGTGAGCGTGGTTTCTTTAGTCGAGTAGCTAGTCAGAAACAAGCGGCTAAGAATGGAAGACGAGACCCTGAGCATGACTTCGGTACTAACCCATGCAGTGAAATCATATTAAGACCTAACCAATTCTGTAACCTCTCTGAAGTAGTAGTAAGATCAGACGATACAGTAGCAACACTGAAGCGAAAGGTACGTCTTGCTAGTATATTAGGAACACTGCAAGCCACCTTAACTGACTTTAGATATCTAAGAAAGAAATGGCAACAAAACACTGAAGAAGAAGCATTGCTTGGCGTATCAATGACAGGCATACAAGATTGTAAACTAACTAATGGAGCAAAGAATGGACTACCTCAACTACTTGAAGACCTTAAAAACGAAGCTGTTATCACTAACAAAACGTGGGCTAGAAAGCTTGGCATCAAGCAATCAGCGGCAATTACTTGTGTTAAACCTAGCGGGACTGTTAGTCAGCTTGTCGATAGTGCTAGCGGCATCCACGGACGTTTCTCGCCTTATTATATTCGGAGGGTTAGGGCTGATCTTAACGACCCTCTATGTAGCGTACTCAGAGATGCAGGAATAGACTCAGAGATAGACAACAGGTCTCCATCAACACTGGTGTTTAGCTTCCCTCAGAAAGCACCTAAAGGAGCAGTGATGTCTGCATCACAAACAGGAATGGAACAGTTGGAGTTATGGGATGTTTATCAAAAACACTGGTGCGAACATAAACCGTCTGTTACTGTCTACTATCGCGATAGTGAGTTCCTTGATATTGGTAGTTGGCTTTACAATAATTTCGATTCTTGTAGTGGCGTATCGTTCTTGCCATTCAGCGAACACTCGTATGAGCAAGCACCTTACGAAGAAATCAGTAGAGAACAGTACACAGAAATGAAGAAGAAAATGCCTAAGAGTATCAGTTGGGATATCACAGAACACAGTGACACCACTGAAGGAGCGCAGACATTAGCATGCACTGGAGGAGCATGTGAGATTTAACTAGGCAAAACAAAGCCCCTATACCAAACGGCATAGGGGCTTTTTAGTGTATCCTTACTTCTTGATAGTCTGTGCTATCTTCTCACCACTTCGACCTACGACATAACCGCCTAGACCTAATTGTAAAAGCATCCATGCTTCATCCCTGAGAGGGGTTGCTAGAAGACCTAGCGAATCACCTACAGCAAGTACTAAGAAAGTTAACATTGTTAGTGGTCTCCAAGAAGATGCCAACAAGTTACCTGAACTAGCCTCACTGTTTACTATATTAGCACGAGCAGTTAACGCTTGTGTCTCGTAATCAAATACCTGTTGCATTGCCGCCGCCTGTACTTCTAACATCTTACTCTTAGCAGTCAAGCGTTCCTCATCTGACGTATGTAACTCGTCAACTAAGTTAGCCGCAGGTTTGAATATGTTTGCAATTAAATCTGTTACACCTATCATTATTCCTCCAATAATCCTTGTACTAGTGGGAACGAAGAACCTACGTTTTTGAGGAACTCGTTAAGAACATCGTCAGGTTCTATACTTCCTGACAATATCCCATTAAGACCGCCCATTAAATCATTAAACTTCGATGCGGCAGGGCCGAGTAGTACGGTAGTAGGATCAACACCCCAGTTACTAGCACGTAGAGGATCAACCGCAAACGACAAACCACCAATGTAAGTTACCGCAGACAGAATATGATCAATAGCTTCTCTGTCTTCCCACTTCTCAATGTCACCTGTCTTCGCAAACTCACGTAGTGCAGATGCCATAATCTGAGTTGCTAACATCATGCCAATGTAAGGTGCAATCACTGCCGCCTGTCTTAGCTTGTCCTCAGTTGTACCATTAGCAACCATCTGGTTATACCAACCTTTCATCACTACGTTGTTGAACACAATAGCAAACGACTTAAGCTGTCCTATTAGCTTGAATCTCTCATCAGACATCCATGCAGGTTTCTGAACCATGCGTGGTCTCATCACAGTGTCTTCTACTATGTTAAGCACACCCATCTTAAACTGATTATTATAGTAGCTATCTTTCTTACCACCACGCAGATGCCAGTTGTAAGCTTCATTGACATCAAGACCTGCCTGTGCAAACTTATCGCTGATACGTATTTGCTCTTCTATGTTACCAGTGTTTCTTGCTTCAGTATATACCTCAAGGTCTGATCTAAACGCTTGTTCACCTAAGATAGCCGCAGTCATACGTAACGCTTCTGTCCACTGAGGTGTACCTGTCATGTTGTAGAAGAAGTTCTCAAAGTTACTGATTCTTCCACCAATCTCATTGTCACCCATACGTGCAGATGCAGTATTCTTTAACTCATAAAGACTAATACCTAAATCACTTATGATATCATTATCAATAAGATTTGAAGCCTCTTGCATTGACAAGCCAAAACCATGTTTAAACTGTTGCTTAACAATCTTAGCACTAATCTTACCCGCTAATGCAATAGACTTACCTGTTTGTCCTGTTCTAGAGCCTACAACGAACACCTCAGCCAAAGAAGGAAGAAGTGAGAGGGGTAGTAGCGTTGCAGATAAACCCGCTCTAATCGCATTCTGAGCCGTTCTAAGGCCATCCCCTTTAGAGGTGTCTAAGTTACGCTTAGGGATACGCTGAGATAGATTCATTGCATCAGCCATCTCTCTCAACGCGGCTTCAGCATCGAACTTCTTACCCTGCTTCTGAGCATCTTCAATTACTTCATAAAGCTCTTTGTAAAACAACTCACCCTCTGAGCCAAATGTCTTAGCATGTCCTAGTCTTTCTGACATCATATCATAGTAAGAGAATACAGCTTCTTGAACGCTAGTCTTAGGATCAAGCCAGTTGCTCCAGAAGTCCTGAGGTAACTCAGCCAACATACGATGTGTTTCAACAGCGTTCTGCTTGTTTACTTTAGCCCCTGACGTAAGCCCACCTCTACCTACTCTGCCTTCCATACCTTTAGCAACAATCTTCATTGCCTTATCGTAAGCTTTCTTCTTAGACAGTCCTTCTTTCTCTTGTATCTCTTTAGCCTTAGCATCTACATCTGTCTTAAATGTATTAGCTACCTTGATATCAGTCTCATTACCAAAGTGTTCAAAGCCTTGCTCTTCAATCCTACCTACGTAAGCTTCGATCTTGTCTCTAGTAAGGTCTAATCCTTTAGCTTCAGCTACCGCTACAGCTTCGTTAATAAACTCTGTACGATTAGTCTTTATCTTCTTGTAGTCTAGTCTGCCTAGTAGCGGGAAGTAAGTACCACCCTCAAACAAAGTAGCATCGATGCCTAGAGTCTTTAAGTCATTCTTAATTGTCAAGTCTAAGAACGTAGCTAGTTGATTAGATGCTTTCTTCTGCTGTTCGTTTAGATTAGCGTAAGCTTCATTCTTTAAATCCTTAGCCTCTTTACTGTCTTCTGGCATGACACGATGGTCATGTACAGCTTGAGCTTCTTCCTTGCTCAACTCCATGAAGTCTCTAACGCCTTTGTTGTACGTGGTCTTGTACTGCATAGCATTAAAGTGTACAGGTACTACGCCTATTCTACGACCAAAGTCACCAGTAGTCTGGTTAAACTTAGCCGCTAACTCTCTAGCTTTAGGTGTGTTTATTCTTCCTACAAACTGTGCAGGTTTATCACCAAGTATAGGAGCTAATAGTCTGTTGTATAAGTGTGCAAACCTTGTTTCAGTTACTGGAATCTTCTCATAGTTCTTTTTCCAATATCCATCCTTTGCATCCCACTCTAGAATACCCTCATCAATCTGCTTTGCCATAGAAAGGTCAGCATTATTTCTAGCCTTATTCATAACACTGCTACCTACCCCAAAAGGCAAGCCTAAGATTCCACCGATAAGACCCTCAACAGCAGACTCTTTCATAGCCTCTTCGATGTCAAGCTCATCCCAGTAGTTTGTAGCGTTACTTGCTTTAAGAGTTGTAGTGAAATCCTGAACAGCCTCAGTAGCGGCAGAAGAAACTACAGCAGTACCAACGATTCTTCCTGTTGAGATTCCTTCCCCTACTCTTTCACGTATATAGTTAGCCGAGTCTTTTCTGCTACCTGCATTCAACGCTTTCCTAACTTCAGGTGTAATCTCCTTTAAAGCAGGAGTCATAGCCTTAATAAACTTAGAGGCGGCAAAGGGTTCTAACGCACCTAACGCAAGACCAGTACCAACGTCCGCTAGAGAAGCATTGTAAGCTTCGTCCATATCCTCTGCTTTAAGACCAATGTCACCAATGTTCATTAGCCCAGAGGTAAGACCACCTGCAACTAATGCACCTGCTGTACCTGATGCACCTACTAGAGGAGCTACAGGGGCGGCTAGTAACGAGGGTAAACCTACGCCAACTGTACCTACACCTCTAGCAACTTGATCTAGTAAACCTCTGAAAGAAAACTCGCCATCTTCATATAGCGGATGAGCAGTAACACTCTCCACATCACGCATGTTCTCGTTCTTGCCATCGACCATAGCTTGACCGAAAGCACTATCTGCAAAACCAAACGATTCAGCCAACGACTGACCGCCACGATATAATAGAGCCTGTCCTAAATCGACACCTGCTCCTACTTGATCACCTAATCCATCAGGTCTGCGTTCTACGCTCTGATTAAATTGTGCATCAGACATATCCCACAGAGCATTAAAGTCTATGGTTTCTGACATTATGATTTCCCTTTTGACATATCTGCTATTACTGATCTTATCTTAGTTTTAGCAACATCAGGCTTACCTACGTCATACCACGATGTAGTACCTTTTATTAAGTCATTAAGAAAAGAAGACTGCGCGTTAGGGTCATAGTCAACAAAATCACCGTCTGTTTCAGCAAATATAATACTAGCTATTCCTTTTGATTCATCCTCAGGTACACCTTTACTTTCAAGCATAGCAGATATGTTAGATATCTTAGAAGTATAATTCTTAAACTTGTTGTCTACATTCTGAAGCTTTAACAACTCAAGAGCCATAAGCTTATCTTTGTATTCTTTATCTTGCTTGGCTTTACTACTTGATTTCTTAGCTCCAAGACCTGCCTGTAACGCAACACCTAAGTTCTCAAAAGTACCACGACCACTACCTGCATTAGCTAACATAGCCGCACCCATAGCCATCAAGTCTACTCTGCTTTCAAGGGCATCAAACCAGTTGGTGTCTCTTTCACCTCTAGCCTCCTTTAACCCTCCTGCGTTTTCATTAATCTCACCAGTAGTCATACCTTTATCTATAATGCGAGAATCACCATCTAAACCATAAGGGTCTTCATCTTCAGGAGTAGGAGGAACACTGACAATCCCTTCTCCATATCTACCAAAAGAACCTTTCTTTACTCCAGTAGCTTCATTACCCATAAAGCCTTGAGCCGCCTGTACAAGAGGATCAGCAACAGCCTCAGCACCTCCTAGTACAACATTACCTATCTGTTTAGCTCCTCCAACTACTTCGTCTTTGACCTGACCAATCCCCTCACTAATTGCTCTACCAGTTTGGTAAGGGTCAAGCCAACTAGGTGCTTGCATATCTTGAAAGAACTTGATAGTATTACCTACAGCATCTACAGTATCGTTTACAGACTCTGGCATACTAGGATTAACAGTGTCAGGGTTACTTTGTATCTGCGCTCTAAGCATATCAGCAGTTGGAGGTAAAGATGCATTAGCTACATTACCTACACCTCTACCTAATAATGCAAAAGGACTGTTAGAGTTTAACAGAGTCTGTCTCATAGCTTCTCGTTGAGGATCAGCGGAGACTCTAGCTTGGAAGTCTCTGTATGCTTGCATGATATCGCTCATATTATCTTACTCCAGTATTCAGTAGCTGAGGTTGCTGTTGCATTGCCGCAAGCTGTCTATCTATATATGATTGTAGAAGATCAGCTTCACGATTACGTCTAGGAAGTAGCTCTTCATTTGTCCATTCGTTAGGATCACGTAACATAGAGATACCTTTAGTCATGTCACCTTTCATGATCTCACGCATACTGTTAAAACCTAAAGCACTATTACCATAGTTATGTACTAGCGAGACACCTACAGCTAACTGCTCTGGAGATAGGTCAATACCCTTAAACTTCTCTTTAACACTGTTCGCTGTCTTGTCGATGTGTGATCTAGTAATACCCATTGCAACATCTGATGGTACATTAAAGTGACCTATCTCTCTTTCAACAGCTAAAGCATCTTCACCCTGCTTACCTACGTAAGGTAGTAAAGACTCTTGCACATTACTAGGTAGTCCTAACTTCATAAAGCTTTTCAAATCCATCTGACCAATATCGATGCCGCCACCAAATGTTAAACCAGACTTACCAATAGCTTTACCATCTCTCTTTGGAATGTATGTTCTAGCCTCAGAGCCTTCCATAGGAAAGCCCTCCTCTTGTATTATAAACTGATATAAAGCATCGTTATTAGTCATCATCTATCCTTTCACGCTAGTTCTTGAAATACTTTATCGTACTTAACAGCTAGATAACCAGATGGCATAGTTACTACATTCTCTGGCATAATCTCTTCTACTTCTTGTGCCATGAATCCTGAACGCATACTGTTACTTAAACCTTTCTCTTCTGCTTCTTCAGTCCAGTCCCAAGAGTAAACACCAAGACCATTGTCTAATCTGCCTAGCTCTTTAATGTTGGTTTTAAGACGTATATCTGAAGCCGCTGGTTTTGGTTTATTCAGACCCATCATTGCGCCTAAGAGATTACCACCTACAGAACCACCTGTTGCACCTGCTACCGTACTTGCCATAGGCATTCCTGCTAATGTCAAGCCTACACCGAGTAATGTACTAAACGGATCAGACTCAGGGGCTGTCTCTACAGTCGAACTAGAAGCACTAGATTCTCCTGATTGATATTGTTCTCTACCTAGAGGGTTTGAACCTAAGAAGTCATAGAACTGTGCAAGGTTAGCCATTTCAGCCATACGTGGAGCATCAAACTGTTGTATCTGATCCATCAACTCTGCTTGACCTCTTGCACTTCTGTCCTGACCAATAGCAGACATGAGACCACCGCCTCTTTCAAGCTGACTAGCGAAGGCAGGAAGCTGACCTAACGCTCCCATTGCTGTCTGATATCCTAAGCCTCTATCCTGTAGTCCTAAACCTATGTCTGCTTGCGATAGTTGTCTATCTCTCTGTGCCAACTGTCGTTGCTGTAAGTCTAGGTTCTGCTGTGCTAGTGCCGCATCTGATATTGACTTCTGCGTAGCTCTGTTAATCTCACCGCCAAGTAAACCTAATCCTTCACCAGTTTCACTGCCACCATACTGCCCTGCCGCTGTACCTTTCTGGAACAACGGAACAGAACCTCTTTGGAATGCAACATTAGACTCATCTAATATACTTGCTAGTTGGTCTTTAAATGTCTTGTTAGTAGACAAGTCAGCAGTAGAACCTTCAAAGGCTCTAGAGGTATCATACGTTTGAGAAGCATCTGCCGCACCTAGTAAGTTACCAAGACCTGCCTGACCCATACCAATCAAGCCAGACATAGCACCGCCTTCGCCATATAGATCAAGTAGAGCTTGCTCACCCTGCCCTACCATCGCATCTTGGTCTGCTAGTCTAGTACCTTGATAGATACCTTCAGTGCCTTGATTATATAGATTGTACGCATCCATCAAGCCACCAACAGACATACCGCGTAGCTCTTCTCCTAGCTGTACCTGTTGACTTGAAGTAGTGCTTTCTTCAGTTTCAGTTGTAGTTTGACCGCCACCTTTACTCATTTAAAACTCCTTAACCATATATATTATGTCGGAAGAATAATCTGGAATTAGTTTAGTCCAACCTTTTCTTCCAAATATTTCAACACCATCTAGTCCTTTTTCTTTTGCCCAATCTTCAACAGTTTCCATATAAAGATCGACCCATTCTGTAATATCTTTACCACCACATAGATGTATCAATAACCTTTCTTTAACAGGATATGAAACATGCTTAGTAACTACAGCCCCTAGTATCTCTTCATCTCTGTAGATCAACCACAACTGGCTGTGTCCTTTCTGTATACTTTCTAACACTGTCTTCAAAGTAACTTCAGGGGCTTTGTCAATTACTTTAAGAAGGTATTCAATGATTACGTTCTGATTCTTTTCTATTTCTGCAACGTCTTTTACTAAGCTTACT
>ERZ1039804.1021-NODE-1021-length-16808-cov-8.602996_pt1 | contig 16808 bp, 9 predicted proteins | sample MGYA00383089_ERZ1039804 | MGnify/ENA primary metagenome ERZ1039804 (study PRJEB29581, sample SAMEA5548359) | metagenome | biome: marine; feature: coastal; material: water | depth 1 m | study: Short-term variability in the microbial, nano- and picoplankton...
CCGGCTGGAGTATCACCGATGACATTTTGGAACCTGCAAAATGGGTTTTTCCAACCATGTCTATCGGTCCCGATGCCTATCTGCGACTGTGGGCCTCAGACAAAGAAAAAGACAATTCGGCCGCCGGGATATACAAAACACTGGTCAACCGCGGCGATAACTTTCGCTACCTGCTACCCCAGTCCACTCCGAGTAGCGAATGGACCAGCCTGGATTTCGACGATAGCAGCTGGCAACAGGGCGCCAGTGGCTTTGGCTACAGTGATCGCGATGATGCCACGGAAGTCCCCGCAGGCACTCCCTCTGTCTATACTAGAATAGTTTTCACCATTGATGATCTGGTGCTAGTTAATAACCTCATCCTGGACATCGATTTTGATGATGGTTTTATTGCCCATATCAATGGTGTTGAAGTTGCCCGATCAAATATGCTGGAAGCAGTGCCCTCCTTTGACTCCCCCGCCATCTCGGATCGCGAAGCAACTATCTATCAGAATGGATCACCGCTGAGGTTTGAAATTGATGAATTTCGCGATCTGCTTAATAGCGGTGACAACATCCTCAGCATTCAGGTGCACAACATTTCCACCAGCTCGTCAGATCTCAGCCTTATCCCCTATCTATCGGCACTCTATCTCGGCACAACAACTGATGGTCAGTCGCCACCAGATATTCTCTCCCTTCAGAATTCCAGCCTGCATACCAACTTTAAACTGTCTTCGAAAGGTGAGTCTCTGGTTCTTTTTGATAGCGCAGGCAACCAGGTTGATCAGCTAGATGTTATGGGGCTCACCACAGACAAAAGCATTGGGCGCTCACGGCAAGATGGCAGCCTGGTCTACTACGAATCACCTTCCCCGGGTAGCGAAAATAGTGACGAGGAATTTTTTGGCATCACATCGAGTGAGATTATTTTTTCTCATAGTGGTGGCCAGTTCAATGGGCAGAGCATCAGTTTAAGTGGCGCTACCCAGGGCGAAAAAATCCGCTACACTCTCGACGCCACTGTTCCCAACGCTCAATCACCGCTCTATTCTTCTGCTATTAGTATTGACCGGGATACGGTTGTACGTGCCAGGGTTTTTCAGAACGACTATATTCCTTCGCGCACTGCAAGCCGCACCTATATTACCTCTAATACTCACGACCTACCCATCGTCACATTGGTCACTGAGCCGGATGATCTCTTTGATAATAATGAGGGAATCTACGTCTATGGCCCCGAGGAAAACTATGAAGATAACCTGCCATTTTTTGGGGCGAATTTTTGGCAAGATTGGGAACGAGATGTTCACTTTAGTTTCTACGAGCCAACAGGCGAGTTAGGTGTCGCCCTGGATGCGGGGGTCAAAATATTTGGCGCCTGGAGCCGTGCCAATGATCAGCGCTCGCTGTCTATTTTTGCGCGGGGCCGCTATGGCTTCAGCAAACTGAAATACCCCTTATTTCCGTCTCTGGACTATGACAGCTTTGAGTCAATTGTGCTGCGTAATGCAGGTAATGACTGGACGAATAGCAATATGCGCGATGTTATGGCGACCAGCTTAATGGATGGAAGCGGACTTGAAACCCAGGCGTTTCGTCCCGCCGTTGTTTACCTCAACGGTGAGTACTGGGGTTTTTATAACATTCGGGAAAAGGTCAATGAGCATTTTCTCGACGATAAAATTGATGTCGATAAAAGTGAAATAAATTTACTCGTAACTAACGGGGAAGTCGTGGAGGGAAGCAATGATTCCTACAACGAACTAATTGACTTTATAAGGGGCAATAGTCTCTCTATTCAGGACAACTTCGACTATGTAGCCGATCAGATTGATATCGACAATGTCATTACGTACATGGTCGCACAAATTTATTTTGATAATTGGGACTGGCCAGGAAACAATATTAAATTTTGGAACTCGCCATCGACCAAATGGCGCTGGATACTCTACGATACCGATTTTGCTTTTGGCGCCTGGAATGATCAGGCCCACCAAAAAGATACACTGTCATTTGCCCTGGAAGAAAATGGCCCCGGCTGGCCAAATCCTCCATGGTCAACGCTGCTCTTCCGCAAGCTTATGGAAAACAGCCAGTTTCGAAATCAGTTTATCAATCAATTCGCCGACGAATTTAATGGCCGCCTCCAGGCCGATAGAGTGAGACTGCATATTGAGGCTATTGCCAACAGGATGGATCCAGAGATGGATAGGCATTTTCAACGCTGGGGAAATGGAAAAACAATTTCTGAATGGCAGGGTAATGTCGAGCAGTTGAAATCCTTCGCCGATAACCGCGTTCCAACATTGCGTTACCATATCCTCAACTATTTTGGCATAGACGGGATGTATGAGCTCAGCGTGGGTATCAATAACATTGCTGCCGGATCGGTGCAGTTGAACTCTCTGCCTCTTACTGGCGCCAGCTGGCAGGGTGAATATTTTAAAGATATTCCTGTATCACTCACTGCTGTACCCAAAGAGGGCTATGCGTTCTCTCACTGGCAGGGAGACATTGATGATAACCGCGAGGAAATAGAATTTAGCGGGTCTAACAACGCCAGCATACAAGCAGTATTTATCCCGGCTGACAATTAACATTCGGGGTAGCGAAAGCAATCAGGGGTATGGTCATTCACCAACCCCATTGCCTGCATATACGCATAGCAGATGGTTGAGCCAAAAAACTTAAAGCCACGCCTTTTCATATCACCGGCAATTAAATCAGAGAGTGCCGTCGTGGCGGGAATTTCTTCTAAGCTTGCCCAGCGATTAACGATCGGCCGGTTATCCACATATCCCCAGAAATAATCGCTAAAACTGCCAAACTCCCGTTGAATATCAATAAACAGGCGGGCATTGGAAATCGCACTGGTAATCTTTAAGCGGTTGCGCACAATGCCTGCATCGTTCATTAGGCGCTCAACATCTTTACTCGTAAACGCCGCCACCCTATCGACATCAAAATCGGCAAAAGCACTGCGATAAGCCTCACGCTTGCGCAGTATGGTTATCCACGACAGTCCCGCCTGCGCACCCTCAAGCAAAACAAACTCAAACAGTTTTTTATCCTCGCGGCAGGGCACGCCCCACTCGGTGTCGTGGTATTGCTGGTATAAAGGGTCATCACCACACCAGACGCATCGTTTGACATTCGCCATTTGCCTTTCCTCAACTTGTGACCTAGGGTATATCTTGTAACGCCACCAACTTGCAACTGCAGCGAGAATTTTCTACTGGCAATTTATAGCTTAAATTAACAGATCCACAGGGTAATTCCATCGCAATGTTTAAACAATTTCCGCCCATTCGACCCTACAGCAAGCAGTTTATTGACGTCACAGCTCCGCACAAACTCTATGTCGAAGAATCGGGAAATCCCGATGGTGTTCCGGTGCTGTTTATTCATGGCGGGCCCGGTGGTGGCACCACAACCAGCGATCGCTGTTTTTTCGACCCGGAAAAATACCGCATTATTCTCTTTGATCAGCGCGGCTCGGGACTATCCACACCCCATGCCCGGCTGGAAGATAACAATACCGCCGCACTGATAGACGACATAGAAACCATACGCCAAACACTCAAAATTGATCGCTGGGTTATCTTTGGCGGATCCTGGGGCTCCACCCTTGGGCTGCTCTATGCACAGAGCTATCCCAAGCTGATTATGGGGCTAATACTGCGTGGTATATTTTTATGTCGCGACGAAGATATCAACTGGTTCTACCAGGACGGTGCCGGACGCATCTTCCCCGATTACTGGCAGCAGTATTTACAGCTAATACCAGAAGGCGAGCGCGGCGATATGCTCAGCGCCTATTACAAACGGCTAACCGGCGACAATGAACTGGAACGTATGGCCGCTGCAAAGGCCTGGTCAATCTGGGAGGGACACTGCGCCACCCTGCACAGCAACCCCGATGTCGTGGATCGTTTTGCCAACCCCCATATGGCCTTGGCCATGGCACGTATCGAAGCCCATTACTTTATCAATAACGCATTTTTACAGCCCGACCAAATTATTAACAATGCCGCCAAACTTAAAGACATTCCCGGCACTATCATTCACGGCCGCTACGATATGGTCTGCCCGGTCAATCAAGCCTTTGCCCTCAGCGCCGCATGGCCCAATGCAAAGCTGGAAATTATTGCCAATGCAGGGCACTCTTCCACTGAGCGAGGGATTACTGATGCACTGGTACGTGCAACCAATAACCTCGCCTACCAGCTTGAGTGCAATAATGTGGACTAACTAAACCCTCATTTAAGCAGCGCTAGGGTAAAAGCAACAAGGCCAGCGGCAAATAACTATGATCGGACTTATTCAACGGGTAACGCATGCCAGCGTCAGTGTGGAAAACACTGTCTGTGGTGAAATCAATCAGGGGATTATGCTACTGCTGGGAGTACAGCGTAACGATGATCAGACTCACGCAGACCGGCTGTTAGAAAAAATACTTAACTACCGGATTTTTGCCGACAGCAACGGCAAAATGAATTTATCACTGCGCGATATTAATGGCGGCCTGTTAATCGTATCCCAGTTCACATTGGCCGCAGACACAAAAAAAGGCCTGCGCCCCAGCTTCACCTCGGCCGCCGCCCCTGAGGATGCCGAAGCCCTCTACAATCACTTTACCGCGCGCGCTAAAAACATTCACCAATACACCCAGTGCGGGATCTTTGCGGCGAATATGCAAGTCTCCCTGTGCAACGATGGCCCGGTTACTTTTTCTCTTCAGAGTTAATGGAGTGACTGCAGAGCTGAAGAGCATTACTGCAGAGCAGTAACCAGGCGCTTATGGAAGCCCTCAAAACCTCCATTACTCATAATCACTATATGCGCCGTTTCTGTCCCACTGAGCTGTGCAATTGTACTTGCCAGTAACTGCTCAATATCATCACAGACAGTGGCAGGAATCTCGCAGCCCTGTGCCACAGACTCAATATCCCAACTCACCGCCGCACTTTTATACCAGAGCGCCTGATCAGCCGCATTCACCGCACCACTTAAAATACCCTGGTGCACCCCCATCTTCATCGTCGCCGAGCGCGGCTCGACAATGGCAATAATTTTTTCGCCGCCCACCTTGGCTCGCAATCCCTCAAGCGTCGTTTTGATCGCGGTGGGATGGTGAGCAAAGTCATCGTAAACAGTGACCTCGCCATCCTGATAAATAACCTCCATACGCCGCTTAACCCCGACAAACTCACTGAGCGCCGCGCAGGCAGTTTTTACACTGAGTCCAACCGTCGCCGAAGCGGCTATAGCAGCAACAGCATTTAAGACATTGTGAAGGCCTGTATGCTGCCAGTTAACCACAGCCACATGGCTATCGTCCCCATCGCTAACCTGAAAGCTCGAGCCATCGTTTTGCAACAGTTGATAGCGCCACCGGGATTGGCCACTGTCAGAAGAACGTTCTGCAAGAGTTTGCACCTCACTCCAGCAACCCTGATCGATAACCTGCTGAATACTCTCGACTCCCGCCGGATAAATTACCGAACCTGTACTCGGAATAGTCCGCACCAGATGGTGGAACTGCCTCTGGATAGCCGGCAGGTTTTCAAAGATATCGGCATGATCAAACTCGAGATTATTTATGACTAAGGTATTGCTGTGGTAGTGAACAAACTTGGAACGCTTATCAAAAAAGGCGCTGTCGTACTCATCCGCCTCGACCACAAAATAACCGCCTTCAGAATTATTACCAAGCCGCGCCGAGAGGCCAAAGTCACTGGGCACACCGCCAATTAAAAATCCCGGATTTAATCCTCCGAAATCAAGAATTTTGGCCAGCATACTGCTGGTCGTGGTTTTGCCATGAGTGCCGGATACTGACAATACATGTTGATTGCGAAGCAGGTTTTCCCCCAGCCATTGCGGCCCCGAGGTGTAGGCGAGGCCTGTGTCGAGCATATACTCAATACAGGGGTTGCCCCGCGACATGGCGTTGCCAACAATAATTAAATCTGGTGCCGGCTGCAGCTGTGCGGGATCAAAACCCTCGATCAGGCTAATCCCAGCAAGCTCCAATTGCGTACTCATAGGTGGATAGACATTAGCATCACAGCCAGACACCTGGTGGCCAAGTTGTTTGGCGAGTTGTGCTAGGCTGCCCATAAAGGTGCCGCAGATACCAAGAATATGAATATGCATAGTTTGCCTTTTCCGCTTATTTGTTTGTTATCTATCCGGCAGATTAAATTATGAAGTGATTATGTCACCACGTAAAAAAAACTGCTAAAAATCTGCGTTTATAGTCTAAAAATACTGGTATAAAGCAGTGAATAACGGTTGCCTCGGCCTATGAACAAGCCGCGCAATGGATTAAAAGAATAAAAGGATTAAATTATCGTGAAGAATTTATCCACCACCATTAGCCTGATAACGATTATCGCCCTATGCGGCTGTAGCAGCGGCGGTGGCGGACAAAAAAGTTCTGGCGGCGGAACCACTATTCCCCCGGTAGTTGCCAATCAGGACAACAGTATCCCCCCTTGGAGCAGCTTCTCCGCCCAGGCCGAGGACCCCGACAATCTCGCCGCACTGGCCAGCGAATTTGAAACCGAAGAGTATGCCGGCATGGGCGCACTGGAGATGATCAATGCTTCCAGTGCCTATGCTCGAGGCGCCACCGGTGAGGGGATTACCGTCGGCGTGATTGATTCAGGCGTCTATGAAGAACATGCAGAATTTTTCCGCGGCAGTGACGATAAAATCACCTATGCCGGAAGTGACTACAATAGCGACAGACCAAGAACAGACGACGCCCTCGGCCACGGCACCATCGTCGCCGGGATTATCGCCGCCAACAGAGATAATAATAACCTTGGCAGTGGCTTTAAAATGCACGGCGTCGCCTATAACGCCAGTATCAGCACCTATGAAATACCCCTGGGTTCTGGAGATGGCCCCTACGAGCCCCTCAATGTCGACGACGTTAACTTTTCCACCGACAACTATTTTGCCAGTCGCTTTACCACCATGACCAACCGGTCTGAAATTATCAATATGAGCTTTGGCTTTGCCGGCGTCATCACCTCTTACAGCGCCGCAGAGATAGAATCCGCTTTTAGCACCAGTCTCAATGCACTTCGGCAGTCCAATAAATCCCGCGGCGATCGCTCAATCTTTGTTATTGCCGCAGGCAATGCGTGGAATGATCTTGACGAATTTGGTAACGCAGTCGATGCCAGCTCACCAGAACTGCTCCCGGGATTACCCTATCTATTCCCAGAGCTAAAAGACCATATGCTGGCTGTAGCTGCCGTTAATAGTGAGGGTGAAATTTCATTTTACTCCAATCGCTGTGGCGCCGCCGCAGATTTTTGCCTGTCCGCTCCCGGTGGCGGCGATGCCAACAGTGATGGCGTCTTCGGTGACAATGAAATCATCTGGGGTCCGAGCCCGCCGCCTGCAGGTGCAGAACCCAACAGCGATTATTATGCTGGCACCGTCGGGACCTCTTTCGCCGCTCCCCTGGTCAGCGGATCACTGGCACTGTTAAAGCAAATGTTTCCCAATGTAGGCAATTATGAACTGGTCAATCGCCTGCTGGTTACCGCTAATAAAACCGGTATCTATAGCGACAGTAGCATCTACGGTCAGGGCCTATTGGATCTGGACACCGCCACCCGCCCGGTTGGTTCAACAGCAGTTGCCTCAGGTACCCATCTCGACAGCGGCCTGGTTCTCCTCAGCGACAGCAGCATAACTACCTTTGGCGGCGCTCTTGGCAGCAGCCTGCAAAGCGCCCTTGACGACCATAATATGGCTGTCTTTGATGAGCTCGGCTTTCCATTTATGCAGAGTGCCAGCGCCCTGATTGGCTACACTCCAAGCTCATCTATAGGCTCGAAGCTCAACCACAGCACAGCACAACTTGACGACGACACCCGGATTCAGGTCGGCGCTGCCGTAGACCCCTGGCAGCGCAACAGCAATTCAAGAATTTATAGCGATAACCCCAGCGATCAAATACGGTCAGATTACTTTGCCCTGCAAGCGCAAAATAGCCAAGGTAGTGAGCGTTTTGCAGGCATTAATGCCAACCCAGGCTGGTTCTTTGGTGTCTACGCCGATTCAGTTATCTCTCCGGCCGCTACCAGTGATGACAGTAGCTTTGCCGCACCCTGGCTGGGCTTTGCCCGCAATGGTTTGAGCAGCGGTGGCGCTATAGCCTTAGGCGATGGGAAATTGCGGTTGGGGGTTTTCGAGGGCTCGGCCAGCTGGAATCGTTTTCAACCAGTCAGAGAACACCGTGGCAATGGCGCCATGATGGAATACAGCCTGCCTATTTATGATCAAGCTCTAGGGCTAAGTATCCAGAGCGGTTTTGTCAATGAGCGCGACACCTTCCTCGGCACCGAACTTGGCAGCGCACTGGGCCATCTGGAAAATAGCGAAACCTATTTCGTCGGCATCAATGGCCATCTGCAAATCCGGGAAAACTGGCAGGCCCTGTTTGCCGTCTACAGCGGCACCACCGACTCCAGTCTGGCGCAGGGCACAAATAGCGGACTGCTCGACCTGGACAGCTCAATCGCCAGCAGCTCATGGTCCCTGGGGCTAAGTGGCCACTCACTCTGGCAACATAATGACCAACTGAGTATCTACCTCGCCCAACCCCTGCGCATAGAGCGCGGACAGGCCAGCCTGCAACTGGCCAGCGGCAGAACTGTCGACCGCCAGATTATCTACCAGACCGTCGCCATCGACCTGCAGCCCCAGGGCCGCGAACAGCAACTGGAAATGAACTACCAGTTTGCCTGGGGTCGTGCCACCGCCTCCGCCCGCGCTGAATATATCCACCAGCCCAATCACAATTATCAAAACGGCAGCTATTCAGAAATCAGCTTTTCACTGCATCTGCCCATCGGGCGCTAGGAATCATTTTCTGAGCGCGTCCTAAACGACTACCATAGGGTCTTAAACGGATTTAAAATCGGCTAGACATGATCTAGCCAATTACTTAAAAAGAAGGGAAGTTTTTTTATGGGCAAGAGAAATGCATTCTATGCACAGTCCGGCGGCGTCACCTCAGTCATCAACGCCTCCGCCTGTGCCGTTATTGAAACCTGCCGTGCCAACAGCGATAAAATTGGAACCCTGTATGCCGGCAAAAATGGCATTCTCGGCGCACTCCATGAAGAACTGATCGATACCAGCCTCGAATCTCCCGCCGCTATCGCCGCCCTAAAACACACCCCCGGCGGCGCCTTTGGTTCCTGCCGCTACAAAATGAAAGATATTCACGACAGCGATGCAGAATACCAGCGCTTGATCGAAGTCTTTAAAGCCCATGATATAGGCTACTTCTTCTACAATGGCGGCGGCGACTCCGCGGACACCTGCCTAAAAGTTTCGCAGATCTCCGAACATATGGGCTATCCAATTCAGGCCATCCATATCCCCAAAACCATCGACAACGACCTGCCCCACACCGATTGCTGTCCCGGCTTTGGCTCCGTCGCCAAATATGTCGCCGTCTCCACCCGAGAAGCCAGCCTGGATATCGCCTCCATGTGCGCCTCGTCGACAAAAATATTTATTCTCGAAGTCATGGGCCGCCACGCTGGCTGGATCGCCGCCGCCGGAGGCCTCGCCGCCGAAAAAGCCGGCGATCCGCCACATATTATTATCTTCCCGGAAATCCCCTTTTCCCGGGAACAATTTATCGCCAAAGTCGAAGAGACAGTTAAACAAAAAGGCTACTGCGTAGTGGTCGCCTCCGAAGGGGCCAGCTATGCGGATGGCGCACTGATCTCCGGCTCAGTCCATAAAGATGCCTTTGGCCACCAGCAGCTCGGCGGCGTCGCCCCAACGCTGGCCAGTATGGTGAAAAAATCCCTGGGTTATAAGTACCACTATGCCCTCGCCGACTATCTACAGCGCTCGGCAAGACATATCTCTTCACAAACCGACGCTGAACAGGCCTATGCAGTGGGCAAGGCAGCGGTAGAAAAAGCCCTCGAAGGCAAGCGTGCGATTATGATCACCATCGAGCGCAATAGCGGCGAAGAATACAGTTGGTCACTTGGGGAAGCGCCGCTAACTGATATCGCCAATGTGGAAAAAATGATGCCGCGTTCGTTTATTACTGAGGATGGCTTTGGGATTACTCAGGAGGCGCGGGATTATTTGCAGCCGTTGATTATAGGGGAGGATTATCCGTCCTATAAAAATGGGGTTCCGGAATATGTGACGCTTAAAAATAGGTTGGCAGTTAAGAAACTCGATTCACTTTTTAATCAATAAATAAAAAAGTGGCCTATTGCTTTTCTACCTGCCTAAATAATTCTGACAGTGGAATATTTAGTACCTTGGCAATTTTCTGGAGTTTATCAAAACTGGCACTGTTTTCGCCGCGCTCCAGATTGCCGTAGTAGGTTCGATTAATCTCTATCTTATCGGCAAATTCTTCTTGGCTCAGCCCCACCTCTTTTCTAGCTTCCCTGAGGTACTTTCCAAGCTCGCTTTTGTAACATATTTCCTTATTTTTCATGCGCGTAAGGTTCAGACAATCCAAACCTCGAGTCCACTGTATATATACTGAATTACAGTTCTTCCTCCATTTACAGATAACCCAGAATGGGAAAATTCAAAGTTTTTCAAACCGCCTGGGTATGAGACTTTTCTTACCAGACTAACTCGCCGTAAACGTTGTTTGATCACAATCAGGCCAAGAGAATCTATTATTTAATAACGCTTATCTAATGCCGTACAAGGCTAATAAAGCGACAGGCAATACCGAGAGCCTGCTATTTACTTTAGTGGCAAAGGGAATGACCTCAAAAAAGTTTATGGCGATTACTCAATCTCGTCGCGCGGTTTTACATTTACTGGGAAACACCGCTATACGCGTCTATCAAAACAAGTTTAAAAGCCATAATCCCGCGCCACGAATAAACCCCAAACCTATACGATTACTCACCATAATGGCCAGATCTGATTTAAACCTTAGCTAGGCGGCTGAAAAATTATGCATCAGCATAGATACAGCTAATAAACATATGGCTCTGGCAAAAGAGATGCTTGGATCGCGATCCCAGGCCAATGCAGTCTATAGGGCCATCCAGAAAGGTTTGATAGATTTTGACTGATTGCCTTCACCCTGGAATCTTCAATTAGTGAGCTAACAACTATAATATTCCCCTCCAAAACCGCATAATAGCCCCCACAAAAAGAATAGACTTCAAGGACGCACATTTACATGTCTGCAGCACTGCTTAACTTCTATCAAAAAACCGTTCTTCGCCACCCCCTCGCCGCTATTTTTATGGTTCTGGCGCTGGCGATTGCTATGGCGCTTGGGCTGCCCAATTTTAAGCTGGATGCCTCGGCGGATTCGCTGACCCTGGAGCATGATGACGACCTGAATTTCTTCCGTGAGGTGGTGCAGCGCTACGGCAGTGATAACTTTCTAATCGTGACCTTTTCGCCATTAGAGGGCGATCTGTTCGATGATAACAATCTGCAAACGCTCTCCTCTCTGCGCAATCAGCTGGCCGAGATCAAAGGCGTTGAAAGTATGCTGTCGCTGCTCGATGTGCCGCTGCTGTACAGCCCCAAAATTGAAGTGGCGGATTTAAAAGGCGAGCTCAACACATTGCTATCGTCCGGGGTTGATCGCGATCTGGCGCGCCAGGAATTTCTTAACAGTCCTATCTATAAAGACCTTATTTTAAGCCGCGATGGCCAGACCACAGGCATGCTGGCGACCCTTGAACTGGACCAGAAATACCTGGATCTGGTGCAGGCCCGTGATGCCCTGCGGCTAGTCAAATCAACTGACGGACTCAGCCAGGAGCAACAGCTTGAGCTGGATGCGGTGAGTAAAGAGTTTCTTGATTACCGCACGGCCAAAGCCGCTGCCAGCCATCAGCTGGTTGCCGACGTGCGCAGCCTGATGGATGGCTACCGCGATCGCGCCACTATTTTCCTTGGCGGGCCGGATATGATTACCGCGGATATGGTCGACTTTATCAAAAGTGATTTGGCGATCTTTGGAACCGGCATTCTGATCTTTGTGATCGTCACCCTGGCGGTTATTTTCCGTCAGCTGCGCTGGGTTATTCTGCCACTGAGCACCTGCGCGCTATGCCTGGTTATCATTCTCGGCTTCCTTAGCTGGATCGACTGGCGCCTAACGGTTATCTCATCAAATTTTGTCTCGCTGCTGTTAATTATTACCCTGGCGCTGACCATGCATCTAATTGTTCGCTACCGCGAGCTGTATCGCACCCAGACTGAAGCGACTCAGGAGCAACTGGTCATTGATACGGTAAGGTCGATGGCAAAACCCTGTCTGTATACGGTGCTAACCACTATCGTCGCGTTTATGTCGTTGGTGGTCAGCAATATTCGTCCAGTGATCGATTTTGGCTGGATGATGACCATGGGTATCAGTCTGGCGCTGGTGGTGGCGTTTATTATTATTCCGGCGGGAATGATGCTGGTGGGTAAAGGTAGCTCTGGTAGCACTGGCACTGGCAATGATAACTCGGCATCGTTTACCTCGGTATTTGCCAACTTTACCGAGCGCCACGGCAATATTGTGCTGCTGGTTGCCTGCGGTCTAAGTGTGCTGTCGATCTATGGCATTAGCCGCCTTGAGGTGGAGAACCGCTTTATTGATTATTTCCGCAGCGATACAGAAATTTACCAGGGTATGGAGATTATCGATGCCTCGCTGGGCGGGACCACACCTCTGGATATTATTCTGCAGGCGCCAACCTTTACCGAACCTGAGCAGAGCTTTGCGGTTAATGAAGACAGTGAATATGGCGATGACGCTTTTGGTGAAGATGCTTTCGGTGAGAATGCCTCTTCTGAAAACACCTATGCCGAAGAAGACGAGTACGGCGACTATGGCTATGATAATGGTGGCTTTGAAGATGCTTTCGATAGCAACTCCGATGCCTTTGGCGAAGACAGTGCCAACGAGCTTATAGATACCTATTGGTTTACCTCAACCGGCCTGGCTGATCTGGCCAAGCTACAGGTATTCCTAGAAGCGCAGCCAGAGGTAGGCAAGGTCAGTTCGCTGGTGCAGATCTACGATGTCGCAAGTGACCTTAGCGGCCATAAGCTCAATGATTTTGAAATTGCCTTTATGCGCAAAAGCTTTGGCGATGAGATCTACCAGCAGATGGTGGCGCCCTATTTAATTGAAGATAGTGATGAAGCGCGTATTCAGTTACGTGCTATGGAAACCCAGGGCCTATTGCGCCGCGCCGATCTGCTGGAAAAAATTCGCGACTACGCGGTTAATGAAGTGGGTATCGCCAATGAAGATATTCGCTTTACCGGCTTGCTGGTGCTCTATAACAATATGCTGCAAAGCCTGTTTAAATCGCAGATCCTCACGCTGGGCGCGGTTTTTGTCGGCATTATGCTGATGTTTTTAGTGCTGTTCCGCTCAATTAAGATTTCGGTTATCGCCATCTTGCCAAACTTCTTGGCCGCGGGAATCGTTCTCGGCGGTATGGGTCTGGCGGGTATACCCCTGGATATGATGACCATTACTATCGCGGCAATTACCGTGGGTATTGGTGTCGATCACGCGATTCATTACATCACCCGATTCCGCCGTGAGTTTGCCATCGACGGGAGCTATCTGGGATCGATGCACAGGGCCCATGCCAGTATCGGCCTGGCGCTGTTCTATACGGCAATTACCATTATTGTCGGCTTCTCGATTCTGGCGCTGTCTAACTTTATTCCATCGATCTATTTTGGTCTGCTGACCGGACTGGCCATGACCGCCGCTCTGCTCGGCTCGATGACTCTACTACCCAAGCTGATTTTGCTGACCAAGCCCCTCGGGCCTGAGGCTAAAGCTAACGCTTAATATTGGAAAATCTATAACCCTATGCCACTTGTCACTCTGCAGGACATCTTTCTTAGCTATGGCCAGCCACCGCTAATCGATCATATTAATCTGGTTATTGAACCGGGCGAGCGGGTCTGCCTGATCGGCCGCAATGGCGCGGGAAAATCCACCCTGTTAAAAATTCTTACCGGTCAGGTTATTGCCGATGACGGTGTGCTTAAACGCGCCGCCGGGGTAAAGATTGCCCAGCTGGAACAGTCGGTGCCCCACGATGCGGTTGGTTCGGTGTTTGATGTGATCGCCGAGGGTCTGGGTGCCGAGGGTCAGTTGGCTGCCCGCTATCACCATCTTATTGTTGAGCTGAGCGCCAATCCTACTGATAAGGTGATGCGTGAACTCGAAGAATGTCAGGCTGAGCTTGAGCGGGTCGATGGCTGGGATATCAACCAGCGGGTTGAAGCGATTGTCACCAAGATGGATCTGGATCCCGATGTGGATATCGCCAGCCTCTCCGGTGGTTATAAACGCCGTGTTCTGCTGGCCCGCGCCCTGGTGTGCAATCCAGATCTGCTGTTGCTCGATGAGCCAACCAACCATCTGGATATCGAAGCGATTAAATGGGTCGAGCAGTTTTTACTGAAGTGGGAGGGCGCGCTGCTGTTTATCAGTCACGATCGACGCTTTATGGATAATCTGGCAACCCGCTTTATCGAGATAGATCGCGGCAAGATCGCCGAATTTAACTGCAATTACTCGACTTATATCCAGCGCAAGAAAGAGATGCTGGAGATTGAAGACAAGCACAATGCCCTGTTTGATAAACGTCTCTCCCAAGAGGAAGTGTGGATTCGCCAGGGTATTAAAGCCCGCCGTACCCGCAATGAAGGCCGGGTTCGTGCTCTGGAAGCGATGCGCAGGGAATATGCCGACCGCCGCAAGCAGCAGGGCACGGCGAAGATGGATATTCAGCAGGCAGAGAAGTCCGGAAAAATTGTTGCTGAGGCTGAGAATATTAACTTTGCCTTTGATGATGGCGCTAATAATGGCAGCAGCGCCGTAGTTAAGTCTTTCTCCACCCTGATTCAACGCGGCGATAAAGTCGGCCTGATCGGGCGCAATGGTGTCGGCAAGACCACCTTATTAAAACTGCTGCTTGGTCAGCTGGAACCTCAGTCGGGCACGGTTAAAACCGGCACCAATCTCAATATTGCCTACTTTGATCAGTATCGTTCCGCTCTAGATGAGTCAAAAACGGTTCAGGACAATGTCTCCGGTGGTCGCGATATGCTCGACATTGGCGGTAAATCGCGGCACGTTATCAGCTATTTACAGGATTTTCTCTTTAGTCCCGACCGCTGCCGACAGCCGGTCAGCGCCCTTTCCGGCGGTGAACGCAATCGCCTCTTGCTGGCTAAGCTATTTACTCGGCCATCGAATATTCTGGTACTCGATGAACCGACCAACGACCTGGATATAGATACTCTCGACCTGCTCGAAGAGCTGCTGATAGACTACAAGGGCACCATCTTGCTGGTTAGTCACGACCGGGCATTTTTAAATAATGTGGTTACCAGCACGCTGGTATTTGAGGGTAACGCGGTAATCAATCAGTATATTGGCGGCTACGATGACTGGCTGCGCCAGCGCAAAGTCGAGACTGACGCAAAACAAAAGGCTCCGGCCCAGACCCATAAAAAAACCGCAGCGGCAGCCAAAAAACTCTCCTACAAAGCCCAGCGTGAACTTGATATGTTGCCGGCAGAAATTGAGCGCCTGGAAACTGAAATCGGCGAAATTACCGAGCAGATGAATCAGCCGGACTTTTACCAGTCCGATCGTTCCGTCACGGCAACGGTTGAAAAAAACCTCAGCGATCTGCAGCAGCAACTCAATCACTGCTACCAGCGCTGGGAAGAACTCGAGGCGCAATAACCACCAGGAACTGGCCAATGATTGTGGATTTATCGCTAAATTCACACCCATTGGCGTAAATTGGCCTGTGAACGTAGCGTATTGCGGCACTTGCCTTTAAAATCCACCCATCGTTCCTAACTTCAGACTGCACCCATGACCGAACAAAAAAAACCACTGGTACTGCTTATCCTCGACGGCTTTGGATATAGCGATGATACAAAACACAACGCGATTAAAAATGCCGACGCGCCTGTCTGGCAATCGCTATGGAATAACAATCCAAAAACATTGATTCACACCTCCGGAATGGCGGTTGGATTACCCGAAGGTCAGATGGGTAATTCTGAAGTGGGTCATATGACATTGGGTGCCGGTCGTGTGGTCTATCAAAACTTTACTCGTATCAACAAGGCGATCGCCGACGGTGACTTTTTCACCAACCCGGTCTATTGCGATGCGATTGATAAGGCGCAGTCTGCCGGCAAAGCGGTACATATTCTGGGCCTTCTCTCGCCCGGCGGGGTTCACAGCCACGAAGATCATATCAATGCGATGATTGAAATGGCCGCCCAGCGCGGTGCTGAAAAAATCTATCTGCATGCGTTTCTCGATGGTCGTGACTGCCCTCCGCGCAGCGCGCAACCTTCCCTGGAAAAAACCCAGGCGGTTTTTGAGAGGCTTGGCGTTGGTAAAATAGCCTCTGTCTGTGGTCGCTTCTACGCACTGGACCGTGACAATCGCTGGGATCGCGTTGCAGAAGCCTACGACCTAATCACCGCGGGCAATGCGCCCTACACGGCAACAGATTCAATCTCGGCATTAAATAATGCCTATGAGCGCGATGAAAACGACGAGTTTGTACATGCCACAACCATCTGCGATGCAAGCGAAGCGCCAGTGCGTATGGAAGATGGCGATGCGGTTATCTTTATGAACTTCCGCCCCGATCGCGCCCGCGAATTGGCTCACGCACTGACCGACGAGGTATTTGATGGTTTTAAACGCGCTGTTGTTCCCGCGCTTTCAACTTTTGTGATGACCACCGAATATCAATCAAATCTGGATGTTCCCT
>ERZ1039804.1026-NODE-1026-length-16752-cov-186.233096_pt1 | contig 16752 bp, 22 predicted proteins | sample MGYA00383089_ERZ1039804 | MGnify/ENA primary metagenome ERZ1039804 (study PRJEB29581, sample SAMEA5548359) | metagenome | biome: marine; feature: coastal; material: water | depth 1 m | study: Short-term variability in the microbial, nano- and picoplankton...
ATATCACACTTTTCTAGTTATGTCAATAGAATTTAGATATTTATTTATTCTAGTCCTTTAAAGATGTGTGTAATTACATCTACAGTCCAACCATTTCCAAGCATCTTATAACGCTGCGTGTTTGATACGCCCTCTGTATAGTTATCTGGCACTGTCTGTAATCGCTCACATTCAAGTGGCGTTAATTTATCTTTTAAATCCTCACTATGTAAAGGTACGTTATGGCCGCCTGTACCCATATTCGCTGTTAAAGTAGGACACACACCACTTTTATTAGCTCTAAAATATACTCTACGCCATTGATAGTATTGTTTATCCCAAGCAGGACGCTCTGGTAATGTATCAATTGGTATATTAGTCCAGTAGTAACGTACTCTGTTCTGTTGAACAAACCTATCAGAATTAATCATCACAGGTTGAACGCCTAACTGCTCACTAATTACGTCTAAATATTCTTGCTTCATTCGAACGTTTTCCAATAAAAAGTATTTAGGCTTAAGTTCTTTAAGAAGTCTAACAAACTCAAAAAACAACGCTGAACGTGGGTCTTCAAAGTTCAACTGCTTTCCTGCAAAACTAAAACCCTGACAAGGTGAACCACCAATTAATAAATCAATCTTCGGTAAGTCCTCGGCTTTAACCTTAGTTACATCGCCAAGCTGTTTAGTCTTTGGATAATTCTTCTGCGTTACCTCAATCGCCCATTTATCAATCTCGGCAGCGTAATAGTTATCTACCTTGATACCTAGTTGGTCGAGTGCGATTTGTCCACAACTCATACCATCGAATAAACTTAATATATTCATCTTTATTTCTCCTTATTATTATTAAATTGTGTCTTTAAACATTAAGTATTATTACTAACACTAGATGTAATATTAGATAGGTAGTCATCTTCGTCCTCCATTTTTTCTATTACAGAATATTTAGACATTGCATTACAATAGCCACAAATGTCAGTATATTCCCCTGTTTCGGGGTCTTTACGTACTGACTCCCACTCATTTAATAATTGGTCGCAAATTCGACATTTCATTATACTTTCTCCTTAAATTTACCCGTCTTTGGGTCTTTATTATACTCTACACCGTTATTGACAATATATCTTGTTTTATCGTCCACTAGTGCTTCTTTGTGCTGCTCTGTCCACTTTAAGTAATCTTTATCTTGAACACAGTACCACTTTTCTTCATCTCTAATACAGAACATAGCCTCAGACCTCCTTAATTGCCTTTTTAAGGGCTTTTATGTATTCTTCGTGTGTTGCCTTTAGTTCAGCCTTAACTGCTCTATATTCGAATTCTAAGTAATCCCGTCTTTCTCTTAGTGCTCCAATCAATGTTGGGTTCTTAGATTCATCATTTAAAGGTTCAAAAGGTTCTCTATTTATTGTCATTTTATTCTCCTATTATATAACCAAGTTTACCAATCTGTTTGCTCTTGTGTGTCTTATATGAATAAGAATACACCTTATTGCGCTTAAAGTAGTAAGACCTAAGCTGACCCCTTACTGTCTTAAAATAAAGCCTTAGAGAGCCATTGTTGACCTCGGTGCTCCTTAAGCCTTTAATTTCCTTAGTGTTAAATGTATGCTCGTTGTCGTTTATCACTAATGTATATAGTTTACTCATCTTTATTTCTCCTTATTATTATTATTAAATTGTATCTTTAAACTCTGAGCCTAGCTCTTCGGTGACTATATCGCCTATGTTATCGTTATAACAATCCCATAATGTCTTGGTCATTTCCTCGACTACTATATCAACGTCTAAATTAAAGTCATTACAACCAATATCATCATCAAAATATTGACCACTGCCTCCTAAATCATAACTAACTTTAGCATTCAGTAGTGGCTCAATATCATTTAACCACTTATCAAACTCAGCCTCTCTTAACTCTCTTTCCCATTCACTATTCATTTTATCCACCTTTATTGTTTAATTATATACAGTTTAACATACTATTTTATCTTTGTCAACTGTTTATCCACATTAATTTACATTAATTTAAAATATTAAGTACCAAGCAGCATAAACTCTACTAATGTATATGCAAACATAGTACAAAATCCCAGTATTATTAGACTACCACCTATAAATTCAACTACTTTTATCATCTCAACGCCCCTATAAAATCACCTTTGATATCATACTCACTATTAAAGTCTATCACTTGCAAACGAACATCAAAACAATTATGTTTGTCTTTAAGTGTAGCCATAGCATTATATGCTTGTTGCTTTGTCTTTGCTTTAGTAAATAAGATTTGCTCTTTATCCACATTCTCAGGTGACCTGCCCCAAATAACATACTCTTTATTATCGTTCATATTATTTATCCTCGTTGTTGTTTTAAGTAGCCTATCTCATCAGTTGCAGGCGGCTAACCCTTGCAAGACCCTAGTTAATCCCAGGGTTTCGATTGTTATCTATAGTTAAGCATTGCATTGATATGTCTAATGGTTGTTGGGTATCCATAAGCATCTAATACAATAGACATATTAACTGCGTCATTATTATTTCTAGCCCATTGGTAAGCCGTATCATTCTTTAGTTTATTATGTACCTCTTGTGCTGTCATTTTGTTTTATCCTATGTTGTTTAAATGTTATACTTTGTTGTATTTTTACTACACAGCCCTGTTTCTGTCGCTGTTGGGGTCATTATATCAAAGATTATCATCTTGTCAAGCTTTTTATTAATTAATTTGTGTAAATAAAGTTATCAATCCTATGTAAGCTGATGAAACCCTTGATACCATTGAGCTGCAGAGCTTTGTGGTGGTCATAATAAATAGTTATCTTGGGTGTGTTTGGGTCTGTCTTGGGTGTGTTTGGGTGTGTCTTGGGTGTATCTAGAGTGTGCCTAGAGTGTCACTCACGTACTCTTTCGCCTCACTTAAGTCACTCAGGTAACCTCAGGCATTACTCAGGTAACTCAAGTAACACTCAGGTAACACTCAGGATTATTCGCCTTGGGTTCACTCAGGTTTCTCTCAGGTGCGCTCAGAGGGGGGAGTCCCAAGTGACTGTAGTGAACTAAAGATTAAGGCTCTCAAGCAGATTAGAGAGGATTTGAGATAAACGAGGGTAAACTTGGGAAATAGGGGAGGGTGAAAATTGGGTGTCACTATAGTTATTTACTAGATTAACTACTATCTGTGGTATAAATACTACACTTGTGGTATTAAGGTAACACTTGTGTTATTAAAGTGACACTTGAGGGTGGTTCTGTGGGGAAAATACCATAGACTATAACTTTATTTCACCTTAGCTATTGACTTTTGATTGAAAGTATGGTATAATATTAGTATAAGGTTTAACAATCTCTACTAAAGTAAAACCTGAAGAGCCTATCTCAGACAACTCTTTAATAATCTTCCTCTAGATTAATCATTATCGTTATCACTTTAAGTTCATTACATAGGTAAAACCTAAGGTGCACTTAAGTACACTTAAGATAGGTATTTTATGTCATTCTTCAAAACAACGTTTTGGAGCACTATAAAAGGACCTATCAATATGAGACCAGATGATAAGAGAAGATTAAATAAAGGCAATCCAGCTCTAAAGAAAGGAGTATGTCTTAACCCTAAGGGTAGACCTAAGGGCTCTGTCAATAAGTATACAGCCTTAAGTAGAGAGTTAATGTCTACTAAAGGTCCAGAGATTGTAGAGAAGGTCATTGAGATGGCTTTAGAAGGAGATAGGACTTGTCTTAAGATGTGTATGGATAGGATTCTTCCTACCACTAAGGCAGTAGAGTTAAAGTCTAGCAATGATAAAGGTAATGTCATTATTAACATTGGCGGTCTAGAAGAGAAGGTTGTAGCAGAACAAAAGATAGCCCCTTTAGAGTATGATGATGATGTCATTATTGAAGATGCTAAATTAGACCAGAAGATAATAGAGGTGTCTACGGATGGCTGAATTAGATGTTAAACTACATCCAGCTCAACTAGAGATATTTAACTCTGAGAAGAGATTTAAAGTAGTAGCAGCAGGAAGACGTTTTGGTAAGTCTAGACTAGCAGCCTGGATATTAATCATTAAGGCACTACAGTCAACTGAGAAGGATGTCTGGTACATCGGTCCTACGTTCCAACAGTCTAAAGAGATTATGTGGAATATGTTAAAGGAGTTACTTTACGGTACTGACTTAATAGAACAGACGTATGAGAATACAGCTACTATTGTATTAACTAATGGTAGAAGAATCTCACTTAAAGGTTCAGATAGACCAGATACATTACGTGGTGTTGGTCTTTCTTATGTTGTTCTAGATGAGTATGCTTCTATGAAGCCGGATGTGTGGGAGAAGATTATTAGACCTACACTAGCTGACGTAAAAGGTGGTGCATTATTCATTGGTACACCTGAAGGTAAGAACCATTTCTATAAGTTATGGATTGAAGCAGATAAAGAAGGTAATGATGAGTGGGAGCAATTCCAGTATAACTCAACAGATAATCCTCTGATTGACCCTGAGGAAGTAAAGGTAGCTAGAGAGACTATGTCTACCCAAGCATTCCGACAGGAGTTCGAGGCTAGTTTTGTCTCCTTCACTGGAGGCATATTTGAAGCTGAATGGATACAATATCAAGAAGAAGAGCCTGAGGAGGGTAATTATGTTATCGCAGTTGACCCAGCAGGTTTTGAAGCAGTTGAGAAAGAACGTGGTGTTAAAGGTTCTGCTTTGGATGAGACAGCTATTGCAGTGGTTAAAGTCACTAATGACAAGTGGTGGGTTAAAGACATCCTCCACGGCAGATGGCACATCAAAGAAACCGCTAACAAAATCCTTGAGGCAGCAATTGAGAATGAAGCAACGACTGTCGGCATTGAGGCAGGGGCGCTCAAAAACGCGATAATACCTTATCTTGAAGATGAGATGAGGAGTAGTAATAGATGGGTTGTCATTACAGATGTGACCCACGGTGGTAAGAAGAAAGCAGATAGAATTACGTGGTCTCTACAGGGACGTTTAGAACACGGAAAGATTACATTTAATAAAGGTCGTTGGAATGATGACTTAGAAGTACAGTTACTAGAGTTCCCTACTAAAGGCACACACGATGACTTAATCGATGCCTTAGCTTACGTAGACCAGGTGAGCGTAGCTGACTTTATGGGCACAGTAGAAATAGAAGATGACTGGGAACCTTTTGACGAACTAGCAGGATACTAACATATATGGCATATAACTCAGAGAACGATTATCAAGCACTCTTAAGTTGGTTACAACCTCGTCTAGAGGAATGGCGTAATCATAGAGATAACAACCACCTAAACAAATGGGATGAATATTATCGTCTATGGCGTGGTATTTGGTCAGGTGAAGACCAGACTCGTACATCAGAGAAGTCACAGTTAATTACTCCTGCCTTACAACAGGCAGTAGAGGCTTCTGTGGCAGAACTAGAGGAAGCTACTTTTGGGAGAGGCAAGTGGTTCGATATTAAGGATGATGTCTTAGATAACGATAAGCAAGATGCTGAATACCTACGTAACTTACTACAAGAAGACTTAGAAGGCACAGGCGCTAAAGATGCTATCTGTGAGACTTTCCTCAACGGTGCTATCTACGGTACTGGTATCGCTAAGATTATCACGGAAGAGAGAATCGAACGTAAGCCAGCCGAAGTCCCAGTAGAAGGTACTTTAACTACTGTACGTCAGTTACAAGAGTATACTACAGTAGATGTTAAAGTAGAAGCTATCTCCCCTAAAGAGTTCTTAATCGACCCTTCAGCTAATAACATCAATGAAGCGTTAGGCGTAGCTCACGAGGTCTATAAGCCACGTTATGTCCTTAATGAGGGGATGGATAAGGGTATCTATAGAACTGTCGATATTGAGGCAGATACGGACGTTCAGCACGTAGGTTTTGACCCTGAGTGGCAGAGTAGAGATGGTGGTGACCAAATTAAGATTTGTGAATACTGGGGTAAAGTCCCAGCTAAGTTCCTAAATAAGAAGGAAAACACAGATGACTTTGAGTATAATGAAGATGAATTAGTTGAAGCAGTTATTACTATTGCTAATGACCAATACATCTTAAGAGCAGAAGAGAATCCATTTATGATGGAGGACAGACCTTTTATTTCTTATCAGCACGATATTGTGCCTAATAAGTTCTGGGGTAGAGGTGTCTGTGAGAAAGGATATAATCCACAGAAAGCATTAGATGCTGAAATGAGAGCACGTATTGACTCGTTAGCTCTGACTACTGTACCTATGGTTGCAGCAGACGCTACTAGATTACCTAGAGGTATGAAACTAGAGGTACGCCCAGGTAAGACTATCCTTACTAATGGTGACCCACGTAATGCTATTATGCCTCTTACGTTAGGTAAAACAGACCCTCAGACCTACAATCAGGTATCAGCACTGCAGAATATGGTACAGATGGGCACTGGTGCTACAGATGTTAATATGGGTGATAGAGCCACTGCAGGTGGTATGTCTATGGCACAATCAGCATCTATTAAACGCCAGAAGCGTACATTAATGAATTTCCAGAATACATTCTTAATCCCTATGATTAACAAATCATTATGGAGAAAGATTCAGTTTGATGTGGAGAGATACCCCGTCGTCGATTATAAGTTTGTCCCTTACTCTACTATGGGTATTATGGCTAAAGAATTAGAGATGCAACAGATGGTCTCAATGCTTCAGTCAATTCCGAAAGACTCTCCTGCCTTCAACATCCTCCTGTTGGCAGTCTTCCAGAACTCTAGTATTCATAATAGAGACCAAATTGTAAATGCTCTAATGCAAGGTATGCAACCTAACCCTGAACAACAACAGATTCAGCAGGTAGCTATGCAGTTAGAGATGCAACAGAAAGAAGCAGATATTAAGAAGACATTAGCAGAAGCTCAAGATGAACAAGCCAGTGCTATGAAGAGAATGGCAGATGCCGGTGCTGGAAGAGAGTCTCAGCCTAGTGAATTAGATGTCCAAGAAAGAATCATCAAACTACAGAAAGAATTAGCTTCTATAGATAAGATGAAAGCAGACACTAAGAGCACTAAGGTTGATACATTAAGAAACATTCCAGAGATGGAACATCTTAAATCGGAGACGGCACTGAATTATGCTAACGCAAGAAGACAGTAAATTTTATCAGGATAGATTATCCTTAACAGAACAAGATGGTTGGAGAGCTCTAATGAAAGATTTAGAGGAACTCAAAGACCTGACAAATAGATTAGACTCTATTGAGTCTGAGAAAGACCTTTGGTTTGCCAGAGGTCAGTTGAGTATTTTAAGACAGATGCTTGCCTTAGAAGATGCAACAAAAGCAGCGATGGAAGAATTAGATTCATAGTCTAACTCCATTTTAATTTAACTTCATAACCCTATAAGCAACGCTTATCAAGCGAAGCGTAAACGGGGCGGAGATGTAATATGAGTAATATAGTAGTGGACGCTGAAGTATCAGCACCAATCGATGAAACACCAACAACAGACGTAACAGAGACAACAGAGGCAGTCGCAGAGGAAACAATTGAAACCGAAGCACCTGAATTTGAAGTCCCTGATAAGTTTGCTGGTAAATCGTTAGAAGATGTAATTGGTAGTTATTCTAATCTAGAAAAGGAACTTGGACGTAAGAGCCAAGAAGTTGGAGAGTTAAGAAAATTATCGGATAGCTTCTTACAGGCGCAGATTAATAAGAATAAGCAAAATCCACAAGTGATGAAAGAAACATCGCAACCACAGGAACAAGAAGTAGATTTCTTTGAAGACCCTAACCAAGCGGTTAACAAGGCTATCGAGAATCACCCTAAGTTCCAAGAGTTCCAACAGTTCCAACAGCAACAAGCGCAAGCTAGTGCCAAGGTACATTTGGAACAGACACACCCTGATTTTACTGACGTAGTTTCGGATAGTAAATTTCAGGATTGGGTCAAGGAAAGCCCTATTCGCCAGCAGTTATTCCAAGCAGCTGACGCTTATAACTTTGATGCAGCTAATGAGTTATTGTCTACCTGGAAAGATAGAGCAATGATTAATAAGACGCAAGAGGTTACAGCTAAAGCTGAAGAAGAAAGACAACACGCCCTAAAGGCGGGTGCTGCGGAGTCTAGAGCAACCAATGGCTCAGGAACTGGAGGAAAGACGTTCAGAAGAGCGGATTTAATCCGAATGAAAATCGAATCTCCTAGTCAGTATGAGTCTATGCAAGATGAAATCTACGCAGCTTATGCTGAAGGGAGAGTTAAATAAATATGCTATATAATACATACAGGAGTAAATAAAATGGCTAATATGACTACAACTACAGGCGCTAACTTCATCCCAGAAATCTGGTCAGATGAGGTAGTAGCTAACTATAAGAGCAACTTAGTTGTTGCTAACCTTGTTAAAGGTTTAAACCACGGCGGTAAGAAAGGCGATACTATCCACTTACCTAATCCAGCTCGTAATGCTGCTTCAGCTAAACTGGCTAACACTGACGTAACAGAGATTGTTGATACAGCTGCTGACATCTCAGTTCTTATCGATAAACATTACGAATACTCAATGTACATCGAAGATATTGCTGAGTTACAGGCGCTTAACTCTATGCGTAAGTTCTACACTGATGATGCTGGTTATGCACTAGCTAAACAAGTAGATACTGACGTTATTGCTGATATGCGTACTAACGGTACTGGCGATATTGGTTCAATCACTGACTGGGATGCTTCAATTCTACAAGGTATTGAGACACTAAATGATAATGACGCTCCACAAGGTGGTCGTTCTCTAATCGTTTCTCCTTCAGCTTACACATCACTATTATCTACTGACCGTTTCACTGAGCAACAGTTCATTGGTAATGGCGACGCTATCCGTACTGGTAAAGTAGGTTCTATCTACGGTGTTGACGTTTACGTTTCATCTAATGTTGGTACTGGTGCTACTGAGAAAGGTATCTTGTTCCAAGAGGATGCTTTAGTTCTTGCTACACAGCAGGGCGTTCGTACTCAAACTCAGTACAAGCAAGAGAGACTAGCTGACTTATTCACAGCTGACACTGTTTACGGTTCTAAGGTGGTTCGTGCATCTTCTATCGTAGAGATGTCTTCTTAATCGATAAGTTGATTTAAGTCTAGCCCTTCTTTAATTAGAGGGGCTTTTCTTAAGTTTACTTACAGAGGAGGTGATTCATAATGAAGTTATCTAAGAAGAAGAGATTAGCATTAGCCGTATTAGCTATGCGTAGAAGATTAAGAAACCCATAGGAGTGTAGAGAATGTCAATCGACCGCGGCCACGGAATCGCCACAAGTTCCGTATTAGCAGACAGTTATGATTTGGATGCGTTAATTGCAGATACAGAGGCAGCCAAGGTTGCAGCTCTAGCAGCTCAAGTAGCAGCAGAGACGGCAGAAACTAACGCTGAAACAGCAGAGACTAACGCTGCAACTTCAGCTACTAACGCAGCTACTTCAGAGACTAACATTGCAGGCTCAGAAGCAGTATGTGCGGCTAGTGAGACTAATGCAGCAGCAAGTGCGACAGCAGCAGCCACTAGTGAAACCAATGCTGCAACCAGCGAGACTAATGCTGGAACATCAGAAACTAATGCCAGCACTTCAGCATCTAACGCTAGTACATCAGAAACTAATGCTAGCACGAGTGAAACTAATGCGGCTTCCAGTGCTTCTTCGGCAAGCACTTCAGCTTCTACAGCTACAACACAAGCATCTAATGCTAGTACGTCAGCATCTAATGCTAGTACCTCAGAGACTAATGCAGCTAACAGTGCTAGTGCAGCAGCCACTTCAGAGACTAATATAGGAAATGCTGAGACTAACTGTGCTACTTCAGCTACAAGTGCTTCATCAAGTGCCTCTTCAGCTAGTACATCAGCAGCTCAAGCCTCTACTTCTGCTACGTCAGCTAGCAACAGTGCTACTACAGCAACTACTAAAGCTAGCGAAGCGAGTACTTCAGCATCTAATGCCAGCACTAGTGAGACTAATGCAGCACAATCAGCTACGGAAGCAGCAGCTAGTGCAGCCTCTATTGATACTGATTTAATTACACCTAGAACTTCAGCTACAGGTTCAGCAGAGCTACCAGCAGGTACAACAGCACAAAGAGATGTCACTCCTACTGCAGGTTACCTAAGATGGAATACAACAGACACAAGTGCTGAGGTTTACGATGGCTCTGCTTGGGCAGCAGTAGGCGGTGGTAACACTACTGATGAAGGTTTGTATGAGATGGCTAACACAATCAGTGGTAACTATTCAATCACTAGTGGTAATAATGCTATGACAGCAGGACCTATTACAATTAATTCAGGCGTAAGTGTAACAATACCAACTGGTAGCACTTGGGTTATAGCATAGGAGATATAGAGTATGGCAATTACAATTTCAGGTAATGGTATTACAACTAATGAAATTCTAGATGGTACAATTACTACAGATGATATTTCAGCTAGTGATGTTACTAGTTTAAAGTCAGGTAGAAAGAATATAATTATTAATGGTGATATGCAAGTTAGTCAACGTGGCGATTATACAACCGCTACTTCTATTTCTCAGGGAGCTTATTCGTTAGATAGATGGAAAACGTGGCAATCAAATACTAGCCCTACTGTACAGCAGACCACCTTAACAACAGGAGGTATTACTTATGATGCCTATAAGTTACTCGCTACTACAACTACAGCAAGCGGGTATATGGAGGTGGCTCAACTTATTGAAGACAAGAACTTTAAGTATATTTTAGGACAAGAAGTTACTCTTTCTGCTTATGTGCAGTCTAATCACCCTGTTAAACTATCCATCTGGACAAACCAAAGTGGTTCATATATTCAAAGTTCCGCACATCCTGCTGATGGTAGTGTAGTAAAGCTAACTGTTACCTACACAGTTCCATCTAATTCTACAGCTTTTCGTGCATATATAAGTACGTATGATAATGCTGTAGGTACTGTAACTAGTGGAGATTATTTTACTGTTTCTTTAGTACAACTAGAACTAGGCGATACAGCCACAGACTTCGAACATAGAAGTTATGGTGAGGAACTGGCTTTGTGTCAGAGGTATTATCACCGAATTACTCAAGACGGTTCAAGCGCACGAGCATACGTAGGCACAGGACGAGGTGAAAATTCAGCACTTGTAAATGCTATGATACCACTACCTGTTACTATGAGAACAGTACCTACTCATAGTGTTAGTAGTCTTTCAGATATTTTCTTCAACGGTACTGGGAATCTTGATGGAGTGTCTAGCTGGAGTAATGATGGCAGCACAACAACATTTGCCCATATTTCTGCAGGAGCTTCCGCAACAGGTGGTTATGCTTATGCTGCTGGTATTGACCATTCGACAAGTGGTTGGATTTCTTTTGATGCGGAGTTATAATTATGAATGAAATGAATATTAGTAACGCACGTTATTTTAAAAATAGCAATGAAGAGCAAACCGCAATCAATGCAACTATTGATGGTCAAGAACTATCAGTGCCACTAGACCCTGCCAACAGACACTACGCTGAGATTATGCGACAGGTTGAAGCAGGTACACTAACAATTCAGGAGGCAGAGTAAATGTCAAAGGTAAAGATTCAAGGTAATGCTTCAGGTACTGGTGTTCTAACAGTAGAAGCTCCTAACACAAATACAGATAGAACGATTACGTTGCCTGATAGTACAGGTACTTTGGTAGATGATACTACTGTTGACTTAGGTAACTGGACTGTTACCGAAACAGGTGGCGCACTCTACTTTGCTACTGGTGGTACTAATAAGATGAAATTAGATGCAAGTGGTAATCTAACTTGTGTTGGTGATGTGACGGCTTACGGTACTGTCTGATGGCTTTACAAAGCTCAGGTCCAATCAGTTTACAAGATATTCAAAATGAGTTCGGTGGTTCTCATCCTATTTCATTAAGTGAATATTATGGTTCTGATACAGTACCATCATCAGGTGCAATAGACTTTAGTGATTTTTATGGTACATCAAGTTGGACAGGTATGACTGCTACAGGTGGTTCTATTTCTACATCAGGTAACTATAAAATTCACACATTTACTTCTTCAGGTACATTTACAGTTACCGAAACAGGTAATGTAGGTGTCGTACAATATCTTGTTGTTGGCGGTGGTGCAGGTGGTGGTAAAGCACAAGGTGGCGGTGGTGGTGCAGGTGGCTATAAAACCGCTACAGGAAAATCAGTATCAGAAACATCGTACAGTATTGTAATTGGTGGTGGTTCGGGGGGTGCTACATCGTATGGTAGAGGCAGTAATGGCTCAGGTTCTTCAGCATTAGGAATATCTGTGTCAGGTGGCGGTGCAGGTGGTGGTAAAAAAAATGGCACAACAGGAGGATGTGGAGGTAATTCCAATAACGGTTGTTCAGGTGGCTCAGGTGGTGGTGGCTCATCTAGTAGTTACTATGGTGGTGGCTCGGGTGGCTCAGGTACTTCAGGACAAGGTAATTCAGGTGGTAATGGTTGTTCATCAAATGCTAAAGGTGGTGGCGGTGGCGGTGCAGGTGGTTCAGGTGCTAACTGTGGAAACGGTGGCTCAGGTTCTTCAGCAGGACCAACTTCTACTACAAGAGCAAGCGGTGGTAGTGGTAACAGTTTGCCGGGAAGCAATCCAAGTAACGGTGGCTCAAATACAGGTAATGGTGGACAAGGTGGTGCAGGCGATTATGGCTCTCAAAACGGTGGCTCAGGTGGTTCAGGAATCGTTATCATTAAATACCAATATCAATAGGAGATACTATGGCACATTTCGCACAAATAGAAAACAACCTAGTAACTCAAGTAATTGTTGTAGATAATAATGACATCCTTGATGAGCAAGGTAATGAATCAGAGGCTATAGGTACTCAGTTTTGTACTGACCTATTAGGTGGTACTTGGGTACAGACATCTTATAATGGTAATATGAGAAAGAACTATGCAGGTATTGGTGGTACTTATGATGCCACTAGAGATGCTTTCATCTCACCTCAACCTTACCCATCTTGGATATTAGACAAAGATACTTGTAGATGGGAAGCACCTATACCTTACCCTACTGATGGTTTAAATTATGTATGGGAAGAGACAGCCCAGATATGGGAATTAATACAGGAGACTAACTAATGTCAACAATTAAATCAAGTAGTGAACACCTCACGTTAAATGCTGATGGTGCAGCCAAGGAGATTAAGTTTCAAGAGAACGGAGTTGAAGTAGGTACTAGTGCTACTATGGCATTCACTGGTGCTGACCAATCTTGGACTGGCTCTCAACGTGGTACTGCTTCTGTAGTAACAGATGGTACTCTTGATTTGAATACAGCTAACAACTTTAAATACACTCCAGCTGCTGCTGACACACTAGAGTTTACTAATGAAACCTCTGGTCAGGCTGGCTTTATCACACTGATTAACCCTTCTGCTTATGTTATTAGCTTAGGTTCTGAGGTTAAGTCAGGTGCTTCTTGGGATGTAACTACAGCTGGTACGTATTTAGTGACTTATTATTCTGATGGCACAAGTGTATATGTTTCGGCAAGTGAGGCTCTAGCTTAATGTCTGTACTACAAACAGGGTTAGCCACACCAGCTACTGGCTACACTATTGATAACTCATTACGATTTAATGATGATGACTCTGCTTATCTAAGTAGAACACCTAGTAGTGCTGGTAATCGTAGGACTTGGACTTGGAGTGGTTGGGTTAAGCGTAGTAATATAACAAATGCTTTTATGCCTATTTTTGGAACTCAGGCTGATGGTTCAAACATTGGATATATTGCTATTGCTTCCAATAATACTTTGGATATTAACAACAAGCTGAATGACTCAACTGGCGTAGAGGGAAACAGCACTAGACTCTTTAGAGATGTAGGCGCTTGGTATCATCTTATTATTAGCTTTGATGGCAATCAGAGCAGTCAGTCAGACAGAGTTTCAATTTATGTAAATGGCGAATCTGATACATTTATCCCTCGAGGCTCTAAATCATCAGGGGCTGGCTATTTGAACACAGCAGTAGAACACACTGTTGGAAGCATAGGTCAACAAACAGCAGGATATAGTGAATTTGACGGCTACCTAGCAGAAGTAAACTTCGTAGATGGTCAAGCATTAACACCAGCAGACTTCGGTGAAACTGGTGACTACGGTGAATGGAAGCCTATTAGATATACTGGTACTTATGGTACTAATGGTTTCTACCTAGACTTCGGTAACTCTGGTTCATTAGGTACAGACTCTAGTGGTAACAGTAATAACTGGACACCAACTAATCTAGCAGCTACTGACCAGATGTTGGATACTCCTACTAATAACTTTGCTACGTTTAATCCACTACAAAGAAATGCTACTAATATCACCGTATCAGAGGGCAATTTAAAGAGTGTAGGTTCTGGGGGTTGGCAAACGATAGGCTGTACACAAGCAATCACAGGTGGTAAATGGTACTGGGAAGTTTGTAATATTAATGCTGGATTAACTCTTGTGGGTGTTGTAGATACAGAGAATCAAGGTGCATTATTCAGAAGCTCGGCTTTTGTAGGTAACCTTGCAAACTCTTATGGTTATTATAGTGGAGATGGTAAAAAGTATAATATCAGTTCTACTGCTTATGGTGCTACTTGGCAAACTACTGGCGATATTATTGGTATTGCTTATGATGCTGATATCGGCTCAATTACTTTCTACAAAAATAATGTATCACAAGGTGTGGCGTTTACTGGATTAACTAATAATGTTACACCTGCTTTTAGTCCCCACACTGGTGTGCAACTAGCTGCAAACTTCGGACAAGATTCATCATTCGCTGGTAACAAGACAGCACAAGGTAATACAGACGGTAACGGTATAGGTGACTTTTATTACACACCACCTAGTGGTTATCTAGCTTTATGTACACAGAACTTACCAGACCCAGCTGTTATCCCTAGTGAGCATTTTAATACTGTTACTTATACTGGTGATGGTACAAGTGGTCGAGCTATTACAACTGGTTTTCAGCCAGACTTAACTTGGACTAAAGAACGCTCTACGGTAAGAAACCATTTGGTAATAAACTCTATTAGCGGTGGTAATAAACATTTGAAGTCAAACACGACTGACCTAGAATACTCGAACTCTCAGCATATTCAATCCTATACATCTACTGGTTATACTATTGGTAACTCTCTTGGTATTAATACTAATAATCAAACATTCGTAGCTTGGAACTGGAAAGCTAATGGTACTGGAGTATCTAACACAGACGGTACTATCACCTCAACGGTAAGTGCTAATACTGATGCTGGGTTCAGTATTGTTAGTTATACTGGTAATGCAACTTATGGTGCTACAGTAGGACACGGGCTGTCATTAGCTCCTGAGTTAGTTATTACAAAAAACAGAGATGTTTCTCAAAACTGGGCTGTCTATAATGCTTTTAACGGCGGTCATTACTATATGTACTTGGATGACACTAGAGCGGCATCAGACTATCACGGTATGTGGAACGATGCTGAACCAACTAATACTGTATTTGAGTTAGGCTCTCACGCTACAAGCAACGGCTCTGGTAATAGTATGATAGCATACTGCTTCCACTCAGTAGACGGCTACTCTAAAGTAGGCTCATATACTGGTAATGGTTCTACTGATGGTACGTTTGTTTATACTGGGTTTAGACCAGCTTATGTGATGGTTAAGCCTACATCGAGAACAGGAAGATGGAGAATTAAAGATGCAGCTAGAGATGTTGATAATGTTATGGACAAACGCTTAGCAGCAGAAGATAGTGCTGCGGAATCTACTGGTTCAACTGAATACATAGATTTTTTATCAAATGGTTTTAAAGCAAGAACATCAGAAGGTCAGTGGAATGGTAATGGTGAAACGAATATCTACATCGCCTTCGCAGAACACCCATTCAAACATACTAACGCACGATAACGGAGAATAACAATGTGGATTTATAACGAAACAATTATCAAGACACCAAAGACTATGGTGATTGACACAATTACATACCCTAAGCAGATATTCAAGGATAGTGACCTATTAGCTACGTTAGGTATTGAGCCTTACGATATGCCCGTACAACTGAACCAACGCTACTACTGGAATAACGAAACACCTAGAGATGTTGCAACCCTAAAAGAGCAGATGGTAGCTACTGTTAAGTCACAAGTAGGCTCAAGACTAAAGACTACTGATTGGATGGTAATCAGAGAGATGGATGGTGGTACGTCTATGGCTGATGTAGTGAAGGCTTATCGTACGGCGGTACGCCTCGAGGGTGATGCTAAGGAAGCTGAAGTTAATGCTTTAGTTACTTTAGACGATGTTATCTTATATGAAGCTACGCCTTATACTGAAGTACGTAAAGTTAAGCATACGTCAGATGAAGGAGTAGAAACATACGGACCAGAGACTGAAGAGCCTACTACTAGACATATCAATATGACGATGCACTTTGATGCTGTTGACCCATTAGCTGAGATTGACTTAGCATTCGTATCATTAACTAAGGACTAAGGATGCCACAGACTAAAGACAACAATTGGCACTTATCACGAACGATAAGTATAGGACACCTAGCCACTACAGTAGTAGTAGTCGTAGGTTCAGTTATATACTTAGGTGATATTAAGGAGAACGTAAGGGTGAACTCAACTGAGATTGAGAACATCAAGGACTCTAGAGATAGGAACGTAGCTAGGTACGACAATCTGTTTGAACGTATCGACGATAAGCTAGATAAACTATTTGTATATATTACTGAGCA
>ERZ1039804.1030-NODE-1030-length-16727-cov-9.140355_pt1 | contig 16727 bp, 20 predicted proteins | sample MGYA00383089_ERZ1039804 | MGnify/ENA primary metagenome ERZ1039804 (study PRJEB29581, sample SAMEA5548359) | metagenome | biome: marine; feature: coastal; material: water | depth 1 m | study: Short-term variability in the microbial, nano- and picoplankton...
ATAGGAGAATACACATGGCTTCAGTAAGAATGACTAACGAATTACGCTGCGACATTCGCCGTAAATCAGATAACGCTTATGGACTATCTAACCCAGAACCAAAACCAAATACTAAATTTGTACAAGCACTACGAGACGCTGTATTAGATTCACCAGAACAGAAGTTTCTAAAGCGCATGACTAGCGAAGGACGTGCAGAAAATCTCCATCTTCGCAAAGGCAAAAGTCTTTTACCTGAGAAAAACAGAGAAGATGTAACAGCTGTCGATTTGCGACTTGCGTGCCACGACGCTTCTGGTAATCGCGACTACAAAGAAACAGTAGTGCAGTTCGATGTACCTTTATCTGAGTGGTGGGTAATGGAACAGACATACAACCGCTGGGGTAATCCGACCGTGTATATAAATGATCTTGCTACCGAAGATCAACACGAAATCAGCGAAATGTTTCAAGAGTTTCAAACTACGCTAGACAAGCATCGTACAGAAAAACGTAACTATGAAAGTTCCATTCACCAACTACTAGAAAGTGTAACAACGCTAAAGCAGCTACTTGAAATATGGCCTGCAGCTGAATCGCTTGTGCCTTCGGAAAAGCTATCAAAGATGCACGAAAAAGTAACGCGCAAACAGCGTGCTGCGCAAATTAAAGAAGAAATTAACTTTGACCCAAGCGCAGCTAATCAAGCAGTACTTACTGCCAAACTACTTGGAGCTTAATATGTCTGCCGAAAGTGATATGCTAAAAGCTAGAGCGCAACTGCTAATGGATCAGCCGTTTTTCGGCACGTTAGCACTGCGACTCAAGTTAGTACAAGATGATGACAACTGCAGTACAGCAGCAACTGACGGCGTACGACTTATATATAATAGTAAATTCATTAAAAAATTAGATACTATTACTCGTAAAGGACTTATAGCACACGAAGTTATGCACTGCGTATTCAATCACATGACACGTCGTCAACACCGTGACAATAAAATGTGGAATATCGCTGCTGATTTTGCTATTAACAATCATCTTATTGACTGTGGATTTGTTCTACCAGAAGGCGGTCTTGTCGACAAACAATATGCAAATATGACTGCAGAAGCTATTTACAACAAGCTAGATAAAGACGACCCCCCTAAACAATGCCCCTGGGGTATGGTAATGGATGCAGGAGTCGGTCAAGTCCAGGCTGGTAGCAACGCTGCAATAGAATCTGAATGGCAAGTTGCAGTTACGCAAGCAGCTGAAGTTGCAAAACAAGCCGGCAAACTACCTGGATCAATGCAGAACTTTATTCAAGACATTATCAAACCAGTTGTTGATTGGAGAACTGTTCTATGGCCATTTTGTACATCACTTACGCGCGACGACTACAGCTGGCGCAAACCACATAGAGCTTACATCAGCGAAGATGAGTATTTACCAAGTATGTTAAGTGAATCTGCTGGCCACATAGCAGTAATAGTTGATTCTTCAGGGTCATGCTCAGATTATTGGGAACAGTTTTTAGGAGAAATGTCCGCTATTCATTCTGAGTTACAACCAACTCAACTAACTATTATGCATGTAGATACAGAAGTAGCTCATGTAGACGAAGTTATGCCTGACGACGAGTTCCCAAAAACAGAAGTTAAAGGTGGCGGCGGCACTGCATTTAGTCCAGCATTCGACTACATCAACGAACACTATCCAGATGTTGAAGCTGCTGTGTATCTCACAGATCTTTGTTCACATGACTTTGGCGACCAACCACCCTACCCTGTGCTATGGGTTTCCACAGAAAGACACGAAGCGCCTTGGGGTCAAACAGTACAGATAACACTATAACTAGATTTTTGCATTATTACTTGAGCTAATATATTAGTATTGGTAATATTATTGCTCATTTACTAGGAAAGTATAATATGAAACCCAATGCCGCAAGTATAGATTCAGTAACTCCAACTGAATGGAACAACACTTCTAATAAAACTACCCCAAAAGATAACGTCAATAACCCAGACCACTATAACTTTGGGAAAATAGAATGTATTGATTACCTAGAAGATAACTTAAAACAAGGATTTACTTTTTATTTAGATGGGAACATTAAAAAGTATTTACATAGATGGCAATACAAAGATAACCCTTTAGAAGATTTACAAAAAGCACGCTGGTATTTAGACAAGTTAATACTAAAGGTATCAAGTGAGGATTAATGAACACCCTTTTTACAGATATACATGCAGCAATTGATGAAGGGCACTTTATTCAAAAAGACTTAAAAAAAACCTGTTACCTAGTCACAGATCAACTAAATCAATTACATGTAATTACTGAAGATCAGTACAAACGCCCTAAATGGCATGCACATAGGGTATTAGAAATATTCCACCACTAGGAGAGTGTAATGGATACAAAAGAATATTTTGAAGAACTAAAAACTGTAGACCAAGATAAAATCCATCCCGAATTTCACACATTTGCTACTGTCTGGCTTAAATCAAGATGCCCAGAACAATATAAAGAGTTAGCAGCTAAGTACAAAACCTTAGAAGGCGAAATCTACGCGCAGCACGAATGTAATGCAAACAAGGTTCCCTTTTAATGGATTTAATCACCTTAGACTTTGAAACATATTACGACGTACAGTTCAGCCTTACAAAACTAACTACTATGGAATACGTCAGTGACGAACGTTTCAAGGTTTGGGGCGTCGGCATAAAAGTAAATGACGGAGACACAGAATGGTTCGGTGAAGACGAAACACAAGACGCCATCTTAGCGATAGACTGGCCCAACGTACGTTTAGTTTGCCACAACACCTTATTTGACGGGTATATTCTTACGCAACACTATGGAGTAAACCCTAAGTATTATATAGATACTGCAGCTATAAGCAGAGGACTTAACCCAGGACAAAGTTCACGCCTAAAAGATTGTGCAATCCGAGCTTTTCCCAACGATGAGTCAATGCGTAAAGGCGAAGAACTAGCTAATGCAAAAGGCGTATGGGATCTAGATCCTGAACTCGAAGAACAAATTGCTAGCTACTGCATACAAGACGTAGATCTTACATACGCTATTTACCAACAATGGAAGTCTATGCCTAAATCTGAAATGGATTTAATAGACATGACATGTCGTATGTTCTGCGAACCAAAACTTAAAATTGATCGAGAACGACTGACCACGTACCACGAACAAGAGTTCAACAATGCAGAACGAATAATATTAGGCAGCGGGATAGATCGCAAAATACTTAGCTCAAATCAGCAGTTTGCTGAATACCTATACGAAATCGGTTTGGTACCACCAACTAAAAAGTCCCCTACTACAGGTAAAGACATCCCTGCTTTAGGTAAAAACGACAAAGCATTCAAACAAATGCAAGACATGTACCCACAATTCAAACATATATGGGATGCACGAACTGCAGTAAAGAGTCGTTTAACGCAGACCCGGGCAAAACGCTTCTTGTCTGCAGCTTGGAATGACGACTGGTTACCGGTACCGCTTCGGTATTATGCAGCACATACAGGCCGCTTTGGCGGTACCGATAAACTTAACATGCAAAACCTTCCTCGTGGAGGTGAGCTACGAAAATGCATCGTAGCCCCTGGAGACGATCTGCTGTTTGTTGCTGATTTATCTAACATCGAAGCTCGCATGCTTGCATGGTTAGCTGGAGAAACACAGTTATTAGAACAATTTAGAGCTGGTGATGACATATATAGTGCTTTTGCAAGCACAGTATACGAGCGACCCATCAACAAAAACGACGACCCAGTAGAACGGTTTGTTGGTAAGACTGCAATTCTTGGTCTTGGTTATGGTATGGGTGCTCAAAAGTTTAAAGACACGCTAGCTGCAGGCGCTATGGGACCGCCAGTACACTTCACGCTTTCACAAGCACAGAATGTAGTTAATACATACAGAAGCACGTACCGTGGTATACCAAACCTGTGGCGCAAACTAGAAGATCTGCTTAAACAAACTTTACATAAAGACAACTACGGCAATGTTTACGGGCCGTTAACTGTAGCTGCAAACAGACTGTGCTTACCTAATGGAATGGCTCTAAATTATCACAACCTGCGATATAGCAGTGCAGGCCTTGTGTATGACTCGCGAAATAAAACAGAATACACATATGGTGGGCGAATTACAGAAAATGTAATTCAAGCATTAGCCAGAATAATCATCACTGACAGTATGCTTAGGCTTGATAAAGAGCACGACGTAGCACTAACAGTTCACGATGAGATAATTATTACTAGCACTAATATTAATCCCAATGCTACAATGGATAAAATAATTACAGATATGTGTATACCACCATCATGGGCATCAGATATACCACTTGATGCGGAAGGTGGATACGCTAGAGAATATAGTAAATAATGTCGAGACTTGTACTAACAAGAAAAGTAAACGAATCAGTCATAATTCAAAAAGACGATGAAGTTATACTCAACGTAAAAGTCTCAAAGATAGACCGCAACCAAGTACGCCTAGCTTTTGACGCAGATAAGGATATCAAGATAGACCGCGAAGAGGTGTTGTTAAAAAACCAAAAATAACTGCACCTCGTTGCGCTGATTAAATAGAAATATTTATATTAGCTCGACTAATACGCAGTCTCTCAGGAGGAATCTGAACCAATGCGAGTCACGTTCTTAGAAGCTACTAACGGCTTATCCCTTAGTAAACACCATTCAAAACAAGATGGCTTCAAACCGTATCCGCACGTAAAGTCAGTATCGTCACACGTTCACCAACTAACAGTTGATTCTGAAGGCCTTGAAGACCTTGAAGTACTTATGCGCGACCACGGAGACAAAGGTCACTGCATGCTTAAAGGTAATCTTAAACGAGATCTCATAGACGAGTCTCGTGCAGGGCAATCTAACAGAACTGAGTTAAGTAATTTACTTGTGCTAGATATAGACGGCGTACGACTACCAAAAAGCATATCGACAACTAATAAACTAACAAAAGCAGAAGTCACATTTTTAGCTAATCAAATAATAGCTGAATTACCAATAGAGTTAAGAGACGTAAGTTACATAGCACAAGCTTCAGCAAGTTTAGGCTTTAAAGGCGATAAGATATCAATGCATATATTTATGTTCTTATCTATTGCTATGCCAGCAAAGTCTATTAAGTTATGGCTACAAGATGTTAACTTTGAATCAGATGTGTTTGCAGACCAAATGGAACTCTCTGTAAATGGGCAGTCTTTGAAATATCCACTTGATACATCAGTAGCGGATAACTCAAAGATTATCTTTATAGCACCCCCAACTTTTAGTCACGTACGATCTAACCCTTTCGAAACAAACGATGACCGAATAGTTAGAGTAAACAGAGGCCAAGCTAGTTTTAATTTAGCCAAAATGATGTCTGATATCAGCCCTCAAAGATGCCACGAAAAAGCACAAAAATTCAAAGACAAACTCCGTGAAACAGCTGGCTTCAGTAAAAAAGCAACTAAAATACGAGTTGCTACGATAGATAATATTGCAGAAGAAGTATTAGTTAATCCGGACAAAATGGCTATAGCTATTGTAGACGAGTCCACGTTTCCATACATCCGATGTAACATAAATGGTGGAGACTCTGCTGCTTATTACTTTAATATGAGCAAACCAACATATATGTACAATTTCAAAGACGAACCTATCTTTGAAATAGAAAAAGCAGATAAAGAATTTTACTTATCAATTTTTGATCGTTACGAAGAACGCCTAGAAGAGGTAGGACAATCTGAAAAACCTGTTGTACTTCGTGATTACTCAACAGACACATTTTTTAATGGCCTTTACGATCCAAATACTAAGCAGTTCAGCAAAGACTATCCGCTAACACCAATAAGCAAAATGAATATTGAAGACTTCTACATGAACCACGGTAAAGTCCCACCCGACTTTATACCAGATGGACGCGTAGTATTTGACCCTACATCAAACGAAGAAGCTATAAACTTTAAGAAAGTCCCCTACTACGTCAACACGTACCAAAGAAGCGACTACGTGCGTAACGCTAAGACGCCCGATACACCGCTAGAGATGGGCCACGGACAACGGATCAAGGATAAATGCCCTCTAATACACACCATTATCTACCACATATTAGGCAATGGTAACGAAGAGTACGAACGTTTCATTAACTGGCTAGCTGCTATATATCAGACACGTAAGAAAACAGGAGTATCCTGGGTGCTTACAGGCACACAAGGTACTGGTAAAGGTATTTTCTACTCACGAATATTGCGCGGTTTGTTTGGCACACCACATGTACCTATGAAATTTCTACAAAGTATGGAAGAACAATTCAACCTCTACATGCGAGACGCATTGTTCTTGGTAGTTGATGAGTTTCATATGGCCTCTGCATCATCCAGTGCAGGCAAAATGGCTGATAAGCTTAAAAACCAAATTACAGAGCCCACAATAACTATTCGTGGTATGCGATCTAACCAGGTAGAAGTAGAAAGCTACACTAATTACTTATTTTTAACTAACAGAGTAGATGCTGTAAATATTGAAACAGGCGACAGACGTTACAATATTGCGCCTAAGCAAGAGGAAAAACTACTCGACAAGTTCCCTGGACTTGCTAAACAACTAGACTCTACAAAGCTAGAAAAAGAGTTATATCACTTCGCTGGTATGCTAAAAACGTACAAAGTTGATTCACATCTTGCTAAAACTGCTATTAACAACTTAGCTAAAGAACAAATGCGTAATGTATCAATGTCCGTGTTTGAAGAGTTCTGCCAAGCCCTTAAAGAAGGCAAGCTAAGTTACTTTACAGACATATTAGATATCAACACTGCATCTGTGTTACATGCTAATGAAATAGAAGCAGCGCAAAGACTTGTAAAATCATGGATTGCACAAGCGCATTACCCATACGTAGTTATACCTATGGAGCATCTTCGTACAGTGTTCCATGTTCAGACTGAACAGAACCCACGATTATCACAACGTGAGTTTACAAAACGTATGAATAGAAATGGAATTGAAACTGAACGTAAACGCCCTCAAGGAGCAGATAGAAACACTACCGCTATAAGAGGTGTTGTTACTGAATGGCACTCTAACGAATTAGAAATTAAACGTTTACAAGAAACTTACTTTAATGAGCATGATCAGAAATTGCTTTGTAAGTAATTATTAGCTAAACTAATAATTACAACAATAAAGGATTTTACGATGGTCAACTTAACTCAGGATACGAGACCAGATACATTCAAACCTCTCGAAAAACCAAAAGAGCTAGGGCAACTTAGATCTTGGTCTTATTCCGCCCTTAAAGTTTATGAAGAATGCCCTTATCGCAGTTACATAGCAAAAGTTAAAAAAATAAGAGAAGAGTCTGGCCCAGCAGCTGAACGCGGCACCATGATTCACCAAGAAGCCGAAGACTATGTCAACGGCACACTAGGCGAGTTCCCTGATTCTTGTAAGAAATTTAAAAGTGAATTCGAAGAGCTGCGCGCTTTATTCATAGATGCAAAAGTAGAACTAGAAGGCGAATGGGGATACGACTTAGATTGGAAACCTGTTGGCTGGATGGAAAAGCAAACATGGGCGCGTATTAAGCTAGATGCACTTATACATGAAGACGAAAAAAGTGCTCGAGTCATTGACTATAAAACAGGTAAAAAGTTTGGTAACGAGATTTCTCACAGCCAACAAGGCTTATTATATGCAATTGGTACTTTTTTCCGCTACCCAGAACTAGAGTATGTACAAGTAGAGTTCTGGTATCTAGATAAAGGAGAGACTACTAAAAAACAATATACACGTGAGCAAGCAATGCAGTTCGCACCTGGGTGGCATAACCGCGCACTCATTATGACAACTGCAACAGACTTTGACCCTACACCCAGTAAAGATAGCTGCCGGTGGTGTTCATACCGTAAAGGAGATCACCCTGAATGCCACTGGGGCGTAGAATAAGTTTCCTCCATTGCTCACGCTAGTGAGTTCTTTATAACCCCTCTTCGGAGGGGTTTTTTTAACCTACAAACAAATTAAGGACCCTCAATGATACAAGTAGTATTCAAATTAATTACGTTCTTTCAGTTACTCAGTATCGTGAAGCGGAGAAGAGAATATGGAAATGAAGTTCGCGCAAAAAGAGAAAACAATCCAATACAAACTGATAACAGACCCAGTGGAAGCTCAGTACTGGACAACCCACCGATTAAAGAAGAGTGAAATTAAAATTATAACAAAGTGCGATCGGTCAACTGCGGCATTACTACGCGAGGAAATACTACATGACATCATTAGCAGAGAACCTAATCCCAGTAAAACAGCTGCGCCCTCCACAGACAAGATACCAAAAAGGCGTAAAGCAACCGCACCTCAATATGTTAAAACGCGGCAAACAAAACAAAAAACTAGGTGATAAAGTAACAGTAAAAATGTGGAAAGGTATGACTATGTACTCTTTAACTCTAGAAGAAAGAGCTACATGCCCTGTTGACTGCCAGCAATGGGATAACTGCTATGGAGATAACATGCCATTCGCGCACCGGTTTGACCACAATGAACCAGACTTTAAGCAAAAACTAAAGCAACAACTTGAAGAACTGAACTCTAAACATACTGAAGGTTTTGTTGTACGCCTTCATGTATTAGGTGATTTTTATGACGCGCTATATGTTACTTCTTGGCAATTATGGCTTCACCAATTCAAAAATCTTCATGTATTCGGTTACACGCACCACAATTCTAACTCTCAGTTAGGTTCAATGATTGGCAATGTTAATCGGCTCCACCCTGATCGATTTAGAATACGCTTCTCAGACGATGAGACTACAGAATTTAATGCAACAGTTATCCCTGAAAATACATCAACAGCCTTAGCATATAGCAAACCAGGAGTTATATGCCCTGAGCAAAGTAACTTTACAGACAGCTGTGCAACATGTGGATACTGCTGGAGCAGCGACCAACCTGTTATTTTTTACGAACACTAATATTAGTAAGGCTAATAATGATTATAACAAGAAGAGAAAAACTACAGCTCGACGGTAAAAAAATAAAAACATGCGGCAGCTACAACTTCGATAAGGAAGACCGGTCCGCATATTGTAAGTGTAGCCCACTGGATAAGATAGGTGAATGGCCAAATAGTTGTAAACGCTGCTATAGAAGAATAAGAATTTGAATCTGTATATTAGCTGTGCTAATATTATAAACCATCAATGAGTGATGAATATGTACAAACCATTTGAACACCAACAAGTCACGACTGACTTCATCAAAAATAACCCTCGCTGTTTAGTTACTTCAGACCCAGGTACAGGTAAAACACGGTCTGTTCTTGACGCTATACCTAAAGACGGACAACGGACCTTAGTTCTAGCACCACTGTCAATTCTTGAAAGCTCTTGGGGCGACGATATAGAAAAGTTTCGTCCTGATCTTACATACTCTGTTGCCTATGCAAAAAACCGTGAAGCAGCTTTTCTAGGGACTAACGATCCAGAACCTACTGACATAGTTATTACTAACCACGACGCAGTTAAATGGATTAAGAAAAACTACCATGTGTTATGCGGTTTTGATCGGCTTGTCATTGACGAATTTACTGCGTTTAAAAACCAAAGCAGCCAACGGTCAAAAGCATGCTTGAAAATTGCAGAAGCTTTCAATAGCCGTATAGCAATGTCCGGTACACCAAACAGCAACACAATATGTGACATCTGGCACCCAACACTTATTGTTGACGACGGAGAACGCTTGGGTAGACGATTCTACTCGTTCCGAAGCAGCGTCTGTACATCTAGCTTTAACGGCTTTGCCAACGAATGGCACGACAAAGACGAAGCACAAGAAATAGTAGGAGCTGCACTTAGCGACATTAACATACGATACGAGCTTACAGACTGTATTGATATGCCCGAACAGTCTGTAAATACAATGCTAGTAACTCTACCACCTAAAATTCAACAACAGTATTACCAGCTATCTGAAGACAATGTGCTCTATACCGGAACTAAAACAATTAATGCTATTCATGCTGGTGCCAAGGTCAAAAAGTTATTACAGCTATGTACAGGAGCAATTTACGACGAAGACGGTAATGCCGAGGGGATACACTCCGAACGTTACGACCTAGTAATGCAGTTAGTATCTCAACGATCGCATTCGCTTGTTGCATTTAACTGGAGGCACGAACGTGAACGCATGGCCGAGTTAGCAGACAAATTAGGTATTAGTCATGCAACGATCGACGGGTCTGTAGCTGCCCACAAGCGCAAAGAAATTGTTGACCGACTTCAAGCTGGTCAAGTTCAAGTAGTGTTTTGCCACCCGCAATCAGCAGGACATGGTTTAACAATGACCAAAGCAAAAACAATTATATGGGCTTCGCCGACTTATAACGCTGAGCACTACCAGCAATTCAACCGCCGTATTTTTCGAGCCGGCCAAACAGAAAAAACAGAAGTAATTCAAATTGCAGCGCGTAACACCTGGGAACCGGATGTCTACAAAAAACTTGAAGGGAAGCTAGGGAAGATGGACGAGCTATTAATGATTCTTAAAAACTTACACGACAACAGGAGGATTGCTTCATGAAAGAAAACATGAACGTAACGGAGCTTATTAATGAACGAGCTAAAGTAAAAGGCCAGATGGATAAAATAAATATCCAGCTAAAAGAATTACGAGCAGAATCAGATTACTTAGATGTACTGCTCCTCAAGAAGATGGATGCGGAAGGTGTTTCACGAACAGCTAATGAACAAGCTTCTGTATCAATCAACGAAGACACTGTACCTAACGTAGATGACTGGGATGCATTATATCAGCATGTCAGCAATACCCAAGATTACAGCTTGCTTCAACGACGCGTAAGTTCAACTGCTTATAAAGAGTTGCTTAAGATGGGAGAGAACGTCCCTGGCCTCAGTCCCCGCACTGTACGCCGCGTCAACTTTAGAAAACTTTAACCCTTAACGATGAACGATGAACGATGAACGATGAACGGAGAACGATGAACTATGAGTAACCAAGCGTTAGCATTAGCCGAAACAGAACTACCCGCACACCTAAAGAAATCAGAAGGATTGGGACGCGGTAACGAGCACGTAGGAGCACACTTAGCTATACCACGTGTAAAACTACTACAAAAAATGTCAGACGAAGTAGACAAGCACTCACCTGGGTATATTAAAGGTGCAGAAGCTGGTGACTTTATCAACACATTAACAAACAAAGTGTACGGCGAAGAAATGTATGTGTTAAGCATTACATTCAAAAACGAATTCGTTGTATGGCGTAAACGTGAAGCAGGCGCTGGATTGCTAGGTAACTATGCAAGCCATGCAGAAGCGCAACAAGCCATTGATGCTACTGACAAGCCCGAAGACTACGATCTTGTAGAAACACATACTCACTTACTATTAATCAAAGATCCTGAAACAGGTGACCTTGAAGCATCACCAGCGATTATGGATTTTGCATCTTCCAAGCTACGTATTTCACGTAACTGGAACTCGCAGATCGGTATGAAAGGGGGCGACCGTTTCGCAGGTCTTTGGAAACTTAAGTCACAAGCTGTTGAGAATCGTATGGGTAATGCCTTTATGAATCTAGACGTTGAGTTTGTTGGCTGGGCTCAAGAAGATGACTACAAAGTAGCAGAAAAAATCTACGATTCACATTCCCCTAGTAAGCAGTAAATACGCCTAGCGGAGTTCCTCCCGCGTAGTAACCAGGCTGACCCACTGGTAGGCACAACGGGTCATTTATTTTATGAACGAACATAGTTTTGTTAGATCTATACATAACTACCTAGACCCTAGTGTATATAAGTGGAAAATCCACGACACATTTACAGGGGGTGTGCCCGACGCTTTTTATTCAGGACCCGTAGGTTCTTTGTTCGTAGAATACAAATACATAAAGCAATTTCCAAAAAAAGACTCTACAATACTCAAGCACTCTCTTTCAAAACTGCAAGAAGCCTGGTTAGAAAGAGTAAAACCAGCAACGCCTGCTGCACTTATATTAGGTGTTGAAGACACTGCACTAATAATTTTAGATGACTTTTCTTTTGAAATAAGTAAAATGCACTATATTGATGCATGCATTTCGCGAAAGGACGTAGCGGAATGGATTTTTAACCTAACCCATGACGGGGCAACGTATGAACGATTCAAAGCAGATACCAGTGGCCGTAGCGAATCTGCGCAAGATCTGGCAACAGAAAAAAGTAGAAATGCATTTCACCCAAGTGGAAGCAGCAAAAGACCTAGAATGGTCACAAAGTGCAATCAGCCATTACCTAAGTAATATTACAGACTTAGGGCCGGCTGCTATTGTTAAGTTTGCCAACTTCCTAGATGTAGACCCTACTGAAATTGACCCTGATATAGAACATAAACTTCCTCATGTACATAAAGTAGTTATGGACTATAACTCAGATGACATGACGCGCCCCATAGAAGATGCTGTATACACTAGAAAAACTTCTGTTTCGTCCTATATCCAATTAGGAATAAAAGCCTGTATCGAAGACACTAATGGCAATAGCATAGAACGTCTTAGCTCTACTAACATGAAAGGCGTTGCCCAAATATGCGCCCTATCAAAATACCCCTCAGCAAAAATAGTAGCTGTACGAATAAAAAACGAAAAACAACTACGGTTCTACCTTAAAAAAGATATGCCTAATAAAAGCAAAATATCTAAGCTCTGGGCAGTGGTTTCCTTTAGTTATATTTAATTTATTTCTATACAGTAATACGTAATTTTACTTACATTACCTTTGTTTTTTTGGTAGTATAAATATTAGTAAAAGTACTAGTCACCTAATAATTACTTTGTACTAATACTTTAGTATTAGTTACATAACAAATTGCCCTTGAAGGAAGCAAATAATGGAAATGAAAGAAATACTGTCAGAAAAATATGGACCATTTATGGATTTGGCAGAACTAGCCACGCTTTTTAAACTAAAAAAAGAATCGTTATACCAACAGATATACAAAGGGCAATTAGACATAGCGCACGTAAAGCGCGGGAAAAAATACTTATTCCCAACTCATGAAGTTTCAAAATACTTAACAGCCAACCTCAGTAACGCTTAGCGACATCCTCAGCTTTTAAATTGATATAACGAGATAGCTGGTCAAGACTTGTATGTCCACTGACCAGCCTAACTTGCTCAATAGACATCCCTCTTTCAAACATCCTAGAAATAGCTTCATGACGCAGATCATGGAACGTTAAATCCTCTATGCCTAAACCCCGCCTTAATGAAGCAAACTTATCAGAAATCGACGAACTGTTGCTTACTTCAAACAGCTTATCCCTACCATTAATCTCTTTCTGTACGCGTACAATCACCTCTCTAACGCCTTTTAAAAGCGGTATTTTACAAAGCTTTTTGCCCCCCTCTGCTTTTGGGTCCTTTCTTAAGAGCTTAATAATCCCCCTAGCAAAATCTATATCTGACATTCTTAAAGAATGTATTTCACCCTGGCGCATACCTGACTCAATAGCTATGTCAATTGCGTGCCGTATCCAATGCTTCTTGGCTGCCTTTATGAGCATTTCATATTCTTTTGGCTCAAGACGTCTGTCCCTCCAAACGCTTCCAAGAATAACTTTCTTCTTAATTAGTTCCTCAGTAGCGATCTGCACCACATCTTCTACAAGTTTAATCCTTGAATTTTTTACAGCTTGCTTGAAATAGTACATTTGTTTTTGAAGTGTGCTCGCGCTGACTACTCGCCTCCTCTCAGCCGCAAAAACAAGAACATCTTCTACGGTAAGGTCGTGTATAGACACACCGTTGAAATAGGTTGCCAGTTGAGATAATGCGGAGCGCTTAGGTGCCGCTACGGGGAGATTAAAACGCTCATAACTTACTATGAGGTCTTGGATGATGTCTTCAATGACCACGGACCTAGGTTGACTGACATCGATAAACGAACCGTTGTCCATGCTCAATTCAACGCGCCGCACCCATACCTGTGCAGAAGCTTTAGTCAGAAAAGTTTTGTTTTGCCGAGGGTAGTTTTTGCGTCTTATCTCTGCAAAATAGCCTTTGCCCCGCTTCCTAATTGTAGCCATGTCACTCTCCTAGTGCGTCAATAGTGCGTCATTGGAGATATCATGCACGTTAAACCCCTGTATTTCAAGGGGTTAGAAAGCTGGCGGTGAGAGAGGGATTCGAACCAAAATAAGTGAATTTTTTATTTATTATCAATCATTTAAGTTCTATTTATTACAATTTACCTTACGGATAACCGAACACGTAAGTTCATGATATTTCTATTTATTTTATTTCTCATTATTTTTAAGTGCGTCATTGACGCAGTTGTCACAACTTCGTGGGTTACGACCTATTTTTAAATCATCAATAGCGATAAGAGACAGCGATGCAATTGCAAACGCCAGCATATAAGTAATCATTGGGGAGCCTCATTAGATAAGGCGGTATTATACAGAGAGGGTATTAGTAGTACTAATACTTTATGGTAATATCCGGTATGCTATTTCTTTCTAACACGCAGTGTGCCGCGATTTTTAGCACTACTAACCACTTTTAAATTACTTTGTTTATTGTTGCGGGGGTTACCGTCCTTATGATGAACATCTTTACCGCTGCCTTTTTTAACTATACCAGCAGCTAAAGCTCTACGACGCGCCGTATTACGCCCTGCTCTATTCTTCTTTTGCTCAGTTTTGCTGTGATATTCCTTATATTCTTTTTTATAGTTTCTTTTAGTAGCCATAATTACCTCAAGTAAATTTGCCGTATATATCTGCAACCTGATGGGTGCGCGTAGATGTCACATTTAAATAGGGCCCCCACATTGCGGCTAAAGGACCTGATACGCATAACCCTAGACCAGGGTAAAAAAACGATCCAAAAGACCATGTCATAGAGCTTCCAGTAGATGAGTACACATTTCCATATCTACCAGGAACATAGTAAGGTTGGATATGGCATGGGTGCTTACCATTCATTAAAGCGTATGTCTCATGAAATTCCGTTGTCCCAATGTTTACTGATGATAAATCCCAACCTACCCCTCCAAACGTGTTGCTGTTATTAGCAGTTGCTTTAACGTTTCTACTGTCGACAGTGTGAGTCATCCTGAAGTTTTTATTCTTAGAGCTATAAGACTCTTCGCCATTAGCTTTAAAAACTTTAATACCCATACCGCTAGAAGTTGTATTGGGCATATCACGAGATCTAATACATATCTTATAATCAACAACAAAATAGTTATGCGGGTAAACCGTATACGTTGAAGGCTCGGCAATATGCGGCGCAAAAAAATAAAACCTGTGGCTATCGCTGGCCCAAAGCTGCGTAGTTGTGTTGTAACCAGAAGCCCTCACAAGGCTGGGAGCGTGAGTCATACAAAAGCCCCTGTTAATTGGGCCTTCTAGCTCTGAATAATAATTCTCATAATAAGATGAGGCCTCATTAACTTTTGCAAATACTAAATAATCATCTGGCACGGTAGCGGGGACCGTTACTGGAGTTGCGATTACTTGCGGTGCTGGATATGTAAAAGTGCCATAATAGTAACCTAGTTCTGGGGCGTAGCCAGTCCACGCACTTGCCTGAACTGAGCCTTCAGCAATTACAGCAACGTTATCATACTGACTATCTACTTGAACAAACCCAGAATCATTTGTCGCATAAAAACCGTAATCACTCATATACGAAAAACTCCATACTCGTAATAGACGGTGGAACCGGTGGTATTAGACATAGTTATCTGATTAGTACCGATAGTTACGCTGGCTAAATCAGGGTATGGCTCGTATCTATGAGCGTTTATCATCCACGTACCATCGGTTGTAAGACCTGTTGCTGTTAAAGTCACACTTGAGTTAGCCGCTAAAGTACCTGAAAAGAAGTATGCATAGCGCATAGCTCTATCAGTAGTATCAAGTCTTATTTTAGCGGGGGTGCTGTCGTCCCAAACTCTTAGCCCTGTCGCCATTATTCTTGCCCAGGTACTGCTGGCCAGGTTATATCGCTGTCCGATGTCGCTGATGGGTTATTACTTACTATATCCCTTAGCTCCTGCCTATGAACGCGCCATGCTTCTTTATCTGCTTCGCTAAGAGGACTGTCAGGAACCTGTGTCCAATCAGTAAAAGCTAAGAACTGATTTCTTTTCTGCCTGATCGAATTCCAAAACTGGTCGGCATCTAATACCCAGCCAAGTTCTTGGCCTCTCCAAACATGAAACAAGCTAGGTTGCGTTGTTTTCGTAGCCCACGCATCATTTTCTCTATAGAGTGTTTGGATAGCTTCTGCATTGTTAGTATTAAATTCTATCTCATAAGCTACAAGGCCGTTGTACTCTACGCCGATTTCGTATGCGTTATCGTCAGCTGGAGTTACTATTGACCTTATTTCGCCCGATTCAGGGTCACAAAATGCAAACTTTTTCATCTTCTAATCTCCTATTAAACATCACTTAAATCGCCAATATGTACTCTCAAGGTATTACCCTTATATACACGTATACTTTTACTTCTATACTCTGTTCTGTTTGAACCATCTGCAGCGGACTTAATATTTAAGCCACTAGCGCTAGTACCTGATATGCCTATACTGCTGGCGTCAATTGTCCCACCAGAAATACGATCAGCGCTTATAGATCCGGTAGTAATTTTGTCAGCGCTTAAACCACCAATTTTTGCATCCGTAATAGACGCGTTTTTTATAAACGCAGCATTCATGTAAACGCC
>ERZ1039804.1038-NODE-1038-length-16651-cov-6.906966_pt1 | contig 16651 bp, 10 predicted proteins | sample MGYA00383089_ERZ1039804 | MGnify/ENA primary metagenome ERZ1039804 (study PRJEB29581, sample SAMEA5548359) | metagenome | biome: marine; feature: coastal; material: water | depth 1 m | study: Short-term variability in the microbial, nano- and picoplankton...
TGACGGTGGGCATAGCTGCTTTTGCTCTTCAGCCTGGCCAGCCACACTGCGGCCGCGGGGTTGCGGATAATACTCTCCACCAGCCCCTCAATAAATACGTCGAGGCGTTTGATATCAGGTTTACTGTTGGCCTTGATCGCTTTGCTTATGCGGTTAAATTCCTGCTGAATACTCAAATAGGCGAGGGTGGCAACACGCAGTTCCGAAGCAATATCTGTGCTTACCCGGTACTCTGAACCGTTTCTTTGTGCCAGTTCCTGGCGCAGGGGTAGGCTGGTGATCTTTTGTTTTTCTGCCAGTGTTGGCTGTTGGCTCTTTTCTATCATTGGTTTGCAGCTCTCTATAACGTTGCGGTTGTATTCATAAGCGTCCTGCTCGCTACTCGCATTGCTTTAAAAAAGAATAGCAGAATTTCCACAGTTCACTTTTTTGTATCAACAGATTTGCCTGTCTATCAGTTTTAACTAGCGGGCGTTTCCTCTTGCCTGTATCGCTGTAGCCAGCGCTGGAATTTGACCGCCGGCAGTGCCTTGCTGATATGGTAGCCCTGAGCATAGGTGCAGCCGAGATTGGCCAGGCTGTCTAGACATCTCTTATCCTCGATACCCTCGGCGACAACCTCGAGATTAAAGCGCTGTCCCCAGTCGAGTATTAATTTCACTATATCCATATCAATCTGGCTGTTGAGCATATTAAAGATAAACGACTTATCGATTTTTAATTCATCAGCGGGGATAAATTTAAAGTATTCAAGAGAGGAGTAGCCGGTACCAAAATCATCAATGGATATTTTTACACCCAGTTCTTTGATTTTACTAAGGGTTGTAAATCCCTGGTTGAGATCCTGCTGTATAGTGGATTCGGTCACTTCGATACAGAGGTTTTCAGGATTTCCACCCCACAGATTGAGGCTGGATTCAATACTCTCAAACAGGCCCGACCAGCGCAGGCATGAGGCGGAGAGATTGACGGCGATGCGGATGGGATTTACGCCACTGCACCAGTTGGACGATTCTCTCAGCGCAGTATTGACCGTCCACGAAAACAACTCCTGCATTTGACCGGACTGTTCAATAATCCCTATAAGCTGTGCCGGTTTAATCCTGTATTCATTGTTATCGATCCATCGAATAAGGCTCTCTGCGCCTCGCGGCTGATAATCGTCAAGACTAATCTGCGGCTGGTAGAAGAGTTGAAAGTTGTTTTCAGTCAGACCCTTGATCACCTGATGTTTGAGGGCAACCTGGTGTCGCGCGCTCTCAATAGCCGAGTTCTCACTGATATGGTATCGCTGCTGAAATGACTGCGCCTGCTTGGCGGCCGCTTCTGCCTCCTGGAGGAGATCCTCAGCATTTAATTCCCTACTGGAAGCTGAGAAACCGATATGGCCCTCAAGCAAAAGAGATTGATCGTCGAGCACAAAGAGGTTGTTTAACTGGTCACTTATCTTTTTTGCTATCAGGGGTATCAGTTGAATATGCAGCAGTGGAGAAAATATCAATGCGAATTTGTCACCGTCGACCCTGCTACAGCAGATCGGGTTTTGCGGAATGAGCGCTAGCCTCTGTTGTAATGTTGCAAGGACTTTGTCGCCGCTGCTGTATCCGTAGCGCTGATTGATCTGGGAGAAATTTTTCAGATCTATCAGCGCCAGAATAGTCAGTTTTTCGCCGCTGCGCTGTTCTGCTAAGCAGCGCCTAAGCGCACGCAGCAGTTCCTGTCGATCAATTTTAAAGTCCATTTAATTCCCACTATTGTCCATTGTTACAGCTATCTAAATATAAAGTGCCTCGGGATCGAGGCCATAGGCCCCAGGTTCCAGGGTTTTTAGTATTTCCATTGCTCTGCGCTGTTCACCGGTCACCGCGGCGAGGTCAATCTCTCTAAAGTCCTCTAGCTGTTTTTTATTGTTGTCGAGTATCAGCAGTAACTGGGGTCGCAGACGCTTGCCGGGATTTTCCTTGACCACAATGCCGACTTCTCCGGAGGAGAGTTCAACTAGGGTGCCAGTGGGATAAATACCCACAGATTGAATAAACGCTTCAATCAATTCCGGCTGAAAATCATAGCCACCCCATTCATACATCTTTTTTATTGCCTCGGCATGGGTGATGGGACTTGCATAGACGCGCTGACTGGTGATGGCATCATAGCAGTCAGCAATGGCGGCGATTCGGGCGTACAGGGGAATCTCTGTGCCCTGCAGTGATCGCGGATAGCCACTGCCATTAAAACGCTCGTGGTGGCTGGCAATCATATCTATTACAGGTTGCGGTATTCGTCCTGATGTATCGCCAGCTAATTTTAAACTCAGATCGACATGCTTTTTGATCAGGGAAAACTCCCGTTCACTGAGTTGTTTTTTCTTGTTTAACACCGCCCCCGGAATTTTTAGTTTGCCGATATCCAGCAGCATTCCGCCCATGGATAGCATCGCCAGCTCTTTTTTTGGCAGGCCAATTTGGCGGCCGATAACCGTGCACCAGATCGCCACGGCAATACAGTGTCTGTAGGTATAGGAATCCAGAGATTTTAAGCGTGCCAACCAGATGCTGGCACCCGGATTGCGTACAACGCTGTCTACCAGTGGATTAACCATATCGCGGAGGTTGGCGATATTCAGCGCATTACCGCTGTTGATACGGCTGGCCATGTAATCAAATTCATCTTTGATGTTCTGATAGGCTTTGTTGGCGTTCCTGATTTCACGGGTGACGGAGGTATCGTCTTGGTATTTGTGGAGATGCCTTGTGGATAATTCTTTGTTAAAAGCGGTGTTGGCAACGCCGAGTTTCCGTGTGTGGGAGGGCTTGTGAGCCACCTGGATATCGAGATTGACAACGCTGCGCTCGTCGTCGACATAGACATAGTCACAGTAAAGTGAAAGTTTTTGCACATCAGCGGCATTGCGGATCATAAACCCCTGCAGATAAAAGGGGGTTTCCAGCCAGGGTCTATCCAGTCCCGAGACATACATACCGGTCTCAAGTTGGTGAACATAAATTTTTTTTGTTTGCAGCTGCCCCAAACCAGTCTCTCCTTAACCTTCTTATAACTCCCCTGTACTGCTTTTCCCCGCCATATTTTTTAAATCGGGCTATTTATTATGCTCACTTTAATGATAAGTCTAGTCTCTGCGCAGCTTATCGTTGACGGCGATAGGATTTGAAAAATTGAACACTACTATATAGCTGGAGATCAGAAAAGTGATAATCGCGGCGGCTTGGATTAAATGTGATGCATTATTGCCAATCAAGCTGCTGTTAAAGGCCACATAGGCAATTAATAGCGAGAATTCACTGTTCTGACCGAGCCTGAAGCCAATATCCCATGCCAGACTGTGGCTTTCGCTCTGCTTGCGCAGCAGGCTGTGGTATACCAGCGGTTTAAGGCACAGCATAAGCGTGCCCAGCACAATTGCGGGCACTGCAATATGGGGAATCAGGGTGAGATCAAAGCCTCCTCCCAGGGAGAAGAAAAACAGGATTAAAAAGAAATCCCGCAGTGGCTTTAGGTTAAGGGCAATATAGGCGGCGATAGGGCTGGTCGCTATGGAGATTCCAGCAATAAAAGCGCCGATTTCCCGTGACAGTCCGGCAAATTCAAATAATTCGGCGATGCCGAGGCACCAGCCAATAGCGAGGAGAAAGACATACTCGCCAATGCGATCAAAGCGCGCAAACAGGGGCTGCAAAATATAGCGCACCATTAACACCGAACCGCCAATCAATAGTGGCAGGGACACCAAGCTGAGGCCAAATCGACTGATACTGACATCGCCAGAGGTTGCCGAGATCAACATCAGCAGTACAAAGATGGCGAGAAAATCTTGCATTAGCAGCATACCGACCATCAGTTCACCAGAGTGTTTATGGTGAAGGACAGTGGTGGGCAATAGTTTGATCCCAATAATGGTGCTTGAAAACATCATCGATGCGCCAATAATCAGGTTTTCTGTTGTGGAGAATCCAAACAGGTAGCCAATGCCATACCCGACCATAGCAAACAGCAGGGAGCTGATCAGGGTGATATGGGTCACCTGGCGCAGTAAACGGGTCAGTGCCTGAGGCTGCATATCCAGACCGAGTAGAAAAAGTAAAAAGATAATGCCAATGCTGGCAATCTCGGCAATAAGATCGACATCGGTAACCCAGCCAAGTCCGAAGGGGCCCATCAGGGCGCCGAGCAGAATATAGGCAACCAAAAGTGGCTGGCGGCCAAACAGAGCGATAGAGGCGACCACTGCAGAGCCGCTAAAGATTAAGAAAAACAGTTGTATTAGATGATGATCCATCGTGCCATTTCAATACAGACCGACCTCAGGTGCAATGGGTCAGTCTGTTTTATTTGAAAAAATCCTTTTTATTACAGTTAGTGGCTAGCGGTGTCTTTTAAAGAGCGGCTCTGGTTGATCCACTGCCACCTGGTAGGCGTCGCTAAAGTCATTGAGAGACTTGCTGGCCGCTGCCAGGTCAATTTCTGACTGGAACTGAAAAGCATTGAACCCACAGCGTTTCAACATAAACAGCTGGTCGCGGATAAAATGACCGATGGCGCGAATTTCACCAATATAGCCAAAGCGCTCGCGAAGCAGGCGAGCCATTGAGAAACCCCGGCCATCGACAAATTTGGTGAAGTTGATAGCGATAACCGGGACTGTTGCAATGGCGTTGGCAAACGTTTCGATCTCTTCGTGGCCATCCACCCAAACACCCACATTGCCGCTGTGTTCGGCCATTTGCTGCCGATGCGCTTGCCAATAGGATACTGGAACCAAAATATCACCGCTCGGCAAAGTCTCGGTGTCCGCTGAGATCAACTGCCAGGTATTGTCTGTAACCAGACCGTCTTTTAGGTATTGCTCAGGATACTGGTGCATAGACTCTCTCCTTGAATTTATCGATTCCGATACGCTGATAGGTTGTTAAAAAGCTCTCCTGGTCGAGTCGGTTTTCGACATAGACATCGAGGAGTTTCTCAATACCGTCAACCACGGCATCTCGCGACAGAGAGCGCCCGAGTACTTTGCCCAGGGCTGCGTCCTTGTTGGCGCTGCCGCCGAGTTGAATCTGGTACCACTCTTCGCCTTTTTTATCGACGCCGAGAATACCGATATGACCTATATGGTGATGACCACAGGCGTTCATGCAACCAGAGATATTTAGCTCCAAATCACCGAGATCATAGACGTAGTCGAGGTCGTCAAATTTGCGCTGAATAGCTTCAGCCACGGGGATTGATTTAGCGTTGGCCAGCGAGCAGTAGTCGCCACCGGGACAGCAGATCATATCGTTGATGGTGCCGATATTTGGTGTCGCCAGGCCAGCGCTTTTAGCCTGTTGCCAAAGTTCAAAGAGTTCTGTTTTAAGAACGTCGGCAAGAACAATATTTTGGTTGTGGGTAGTGCGAATCTCGCCGAATGAGAAACGCTCAGCCAAGTCGGCAATAATATCCAGCTGACGATCAGTGACATCACCTGGCGCGACACCCGCAGGTTTTAAAGATAGCGTTACCGCTGCATAACCTGGTTGCTTTTGCGCCCTGACATTGCGATCCAGCCAGCGCGAGAAGGCTTTGTTCTCTGCAGCCTGTGATTGCAGCTCGGCTTCCACCTCAGCGCTGTCAACAGCCTGGTAGTCGGGGGCGGTAAAGAAGCCTGATACGCGCTCTATTTCACTGCCAGTCAGGGTTGCTGGCCCACCTTTGAGATGCTCCCACTCAGCTTCAACGCGCTGGGCAAAAACTTCCGGGGTCCAGGCCCTGACCAAAATTTTGATACGTGCTTTGTACTTATTGTCGCGGTTGCCATAGCGATTATAGACACGCAGGATGGCATCCAGATAGGTCAGCAGGTCTTCCTTGGGAAGAAACTCGCGAATCGATGATGCAATAACCGGTGTTCTACCCAAGCCGCCACCGACGTAGACATGGAAGCCGGTCTCGCCACTGGCATTTTTAACCAGTTGCAGGCCAATATCGTGAAGCAGAAATGCCGCACGATCCTCTTCGGAACCGCAGACGGCGATTTTAAATTTACGTGGCAGGAAGGCAAATTCCGGATGCAGGGTCGACCACTGGCGGATAATTTCACACCAGGGACGGGGGTCTTCAATTTCATCGCTGGCGACACCGGCAAACTGGTCAGTGGTGGTGTTGCGAATACAGTTGCCACTGGTCTGAATGGCGTGCATTTCAACCGAAGCTAATTCGGCGAGGATATCGGGAACCTCCTCCAAGACAGGCCAGTTGAGCTGGATATTCTGTCTGGTGGTAAAGTGCACATAGCCTTTGTCGAAGGTTCTGCTGATCTCAGCGATTTTGCGAACTTGACGGCTAGACATTAGCCCGTAGGGAACGGCAATACGCAACATTGGGGCCAGGCGTTGAACATAGAGGCCGTTTTGCAGGCGCAGTGGGAGAAATTCTTCGTCGCTGATCTGTCCATCGAGATAGCGCTTGGTCTGGTCTCGATACTGTTCGACTCGTTCGTCAACAAACTTCTGATCGTATTGATCATAGATATACATGGATACGTTTAATCCTTTTATTTAACCCTTTTTCCAGCAGTTAGAGGTTGAATATGTCCGCGAAGACCTGCTGCACCAATTGCACCTCCACCTTGAGGGGCGCAATGATAGCGTCACCGCCGAAGGTTTTGAATTACTATTTAAATATATATGGATTAGTTTGTGGAATATCGACACTATCGCCTAGCTGTTGTATGTTGTTTTGGATCTGTTGCGGCGAAGATTTATTCAAATGTACTAACTTTTTACTCCTGGCAGGTCGCTTTTGCTGCAAAAGGCGCGACAGCCGAGAATGCAGTTGTTAGAATGCGCAAAATTTTTTTTGACCCCCATTAATATCCATCCATTTTTTCAGTTTATTAGGGTATCTCTATGTCTAGCGACAACAATCAAACAACCCCCGATTACAGTGCTGGAGACAGCAAAGCCGATGCCATTGCTGCGGTTGCTGTTTTGTCTATTATTATTGTTACGGTTGTATACTGGCTCACAACTCTCGGGTAATTGACCTGCCTGTTTATTTTTGAGAATGGCGAATTTATGACTGATAGAATGCAGCTGGCGGAAAATGTAAATCAACGCGCTATGGTTGAGGATTACCTCAATCGCGTTCAGGTTGAGCCAGAGATCAGTGCGCAAAGAATTGCCCAGCTGCAAGCGCAGATCAAACAGCAACTTATCGAAAAGAATGCTGTGCTTATCGCTCATTATTACACCGACCCACTTATCCAAGCGCTGGCCGAAGAGACCGGTGGTGTTGTTTCAGACTCCCTTGAAATGGCTCGCTTTGGCAAAACCCACAGTGCCCAGACTCTGGTTATTGCCGGGGTTAAATTTATGGGTGAGACAGCAAAAATACTCACTCCGGAGAAGCGCGTTCTAATGCCGACTCTCGAGGCGACCTGTTCTCTTGATGTAGGTTGTCCAGCGGATAAATTTGCCGAGTTTTGTGATCAGCATCCTGATCGAACGGTGGTTGTGTATGCCAATACCTCTGCAGCCGTTAAGGCCCGAGCCGACTGGGTGGTTACCTCGAGTATTGCCCTTGATGTGGTCGACTACCTGGATAGTCAGGGTGAAAAAATTCTCTGGGCGCCGGACAAGTATCTCGGCAGTTATGTGCAGAGCCAGACCGGTGCCGATATGTTGCTGTGGGATGGCAGCTGTATTGTTCACGAGGAGTTTAAAGCCAAGCGCCTTCTCGATCTCAAGGCAGTGTATCCCGACGCTGCTGTTCTGGTTCATCCGGAGTCCCCGCAGTCGGTGATTGATATTGCTGATGCTGTGGGTTCCACGTCGCAGCTTATCGCTGCGGCAGCTGAACTTCCCCATCCAATAATGATTGTTGCCACAGATCAGGGCATCTTTTACAAAATGCAGCAGGCGGTGCCGGATAAGACGCTTATTGTAGCGCCGACCGGTGGCAGCAGTGCAACCTGTCGCAGCTGTGCCAGCTGTCCCTGGATGGGTATGAATAGCCTGGAGAACCTCCTTGTCGCTCTGCAAGAGGGCAGCAATGAGATCTTTGTCGATGCCGAGATTGGTGAGCAGGCGATGAGATCCCTGGGTCGCATGATTGATTTTCGCGAGCAGCAAAGCGCCTGATCAAATAAGCTGCAATAACTAGAGCTTTTCCGCGCGATCTTGCATTTCCGCGAGATCCCTGAGCCTTTGGCGAATTATCGCCGACTGTTTAAAGTCACCCATGACCAGTTTGGCTGCCAGACTTAGCTGTTCGCGGGCCATATCAAACACACCAATAAGAATAAAGTACTCTGCTCGAGCCTGGTGCAGGCCGGAAATATTGCCGGCTAAGCCGCGAACTTCGGCCAGTCGATACCAGATCATTGGGTCCTGGTTGCGCATTCTCGACAGGGCAGTTAGCACGGTATCGGCACTGTCGTATTGGTGATCCTGCCACAGTGCCTCAGATTTAAGCACCATCAACGGATAGTTGTTGGGGTTGAGTATCAGCAACTTATTCAGTTTGGTAAGTGCCGCTTGATACTGCTCTTGGGCAATATCTATCTCAATATCAGTGTATTGAAAGCTCAGGTTGCCGGGATTTTTAGCCATTAACTGGCTGATAGCCTGCTTGGCTTCGGGCAAATTATTGGCTTTTAAGTGAGCCAGCGCCAACCCATAATGGGCGGCATCGGCTTTTAGGGTGTTGGCTTTAAGCTCGGCATTAAATCGGTTGATACTGTTGGCTGTGTTGTGCTCCATAGCGACCAAGGCGCGGGCGCGCATCAGGTAGAATTGTGGGTTTTGCGGGTACTGGCGCATCGAAGTACCCATTGAGCGGTTGCGTGCATCACCAATGCGTTTTTCTGTAACCGGGTGGGTCAATAAGAACTCTGGGGGACGGCTTCCTGTATAGCGGGTTGCCTTGAGCAGTGTGTCAAACATATCCGCAACTGCGCCGGGATCGCGATTAGCGCGCTCCATGGTAGCCAGTCCAATACGATCGGCTTCCCGTTCATTACTGCGGCTATAGCGAAGCTGGTTGTCCATGGCCAATGCCTGAGAGGTCACCATTGCTGCACTGGCCGCATCACCGCCGGCAGTGGCCGCCAGGACAACGCTGGCGAGAAGACCCGCCATGGTGAGTATTGAGGTCTTCTTCTGTGCCTCTGCGCCGCGAGCAAAATGTCTCTGGCTGAGGTGGGCCAGTTCGTGAGCCAGCACTGAGACCATTTGGTCTTCGTTTTCAGCAAAGGCAAAGACACCGGTATGGAAGCCGACAACACCACCGGGAACGGCAAAGGCATTCATCGAGGGGTTTTTTACAATCACCAGTTCCAGGCGAGGATCTTCGAGGTCGCTATAGGTGGCCAGATTGTAGAGCAACTGCTCAAGATAGATTTGCATAAGGGGGTCATCGTAGGCTTTGACGCGACTGCGGAAGACCTTTAACCAGATTCGACCTAATTCGTATTCCTGTTGCTTGGAGATAATTCCCGAGGCGACATCCCCAATGACGGGGAGTTTTATTTCACTGCCTTGGAGGCTGCCACCCACAGGCATCATTAAACAAATTGCCAAGAGTAGACGGATAAAAAAGTGCGCGGGTAAACGTTTATTCAAAACAGGCCTTATTAGGTTTTATAAGATTGCCGGCGCCAATATGCCATCGCCGTGATAGGATCACTTTAGCTGAAAAATATGCTCAGTACGACAGTTGAAATATTGACAAGTTTCAGGTCAGATATAAGACGTTTATACAATTGGTTTCCAAGTAATAACAATTTTCACAACAGCAGTCACTGCATAAGGGCAACTGCCTCGATAAGGATAAATGGATGAAGAAGATTTTACACAAGTGGATTGAGCGCTATTTTGGTACGGAGGAAGCGCTGCTACTGACGATTATCCTGGTTGTCTCGCTGATCATTTTTGCTACCTTAGGTGCAGTTCTGGGCCCCGTTTTTGCCGCGGTGATTCTCTCCTTTTTGCTCCAGGGTATCGTCAATATGCTGCGCCGTTACGGCGTGCCTAATACTGTTGCTGTGATCACTACCTATTTGCTGTTTATGGTCGCCTTCCTCTCTGTTCTGGTCGGTCTGATACCGATGATTGGTCGCCAGACGTCGCTGCTGGTCGGTGAGTTGCCAAATATGATTGGTCGCCTTCGCGAGTTGGCGGTGGCGCTGCCTGAACGCTATGCAGAATATGTCAGCCCTGAACAGTTTCAGTCGATTATGGCACGTCTTAGCGAGGAGATTGGCCGTCTCGCAGAGCAGGCGCTAACATTTTCTATCAGCAGTTTTCCGAGCGTTATTGGCCTGATGATCTATGTGGTTCTGGTGCCACTCCTGGTTCTGTTTATGCTCAAGGATAAAGACCAGCTGCTGCTCTTTTTGGGCAGCCTATTGCCAGAGGAGCGCTCGGTGATGCGCACCATCTGGAATGAGATGGATATGCAGTTTACCAACTATGTGCGCGGCAAGGCCATCGAGATACTGATTGTCGGTTCGGTCACCTATGTTGCGTTTTTACTCCTCGGGGTTAATTACGCTGCGCTGTTGGCGCTTCTGGTCGGCCTCTCAGTGCTGATTCCCTACATTGGCGCCACGGTTGTCACCGTGCCTGTGCTGCTGGTGGGCTATATGCAGTGGGGGTTTAGCAATGAATTCTTTTGGCTGTTCGGTATTTACGGGCTTATTCAATTCCTTGATGGCAATGTTCTAATTCCAGTTCTATTTTCCGAAGTGGTCAATCTGCATCCGGTATTTATTATTATCTCGGTTCTGCTATTTGGTGGTATCTGGGGCTTCTGGGGTGTGTTTTTCGCTATCCCTCTGGCAACCCTGGTCAAGGCGGTGTTTAACGCCTGGCCGCGCAAGGCTCAGCGAGAATTGGAATTTCAATCCCCGCTGGAATTGTCTGCCAATAATCGCACAGGGCCCGAAGATTAATCTCAGGTTACCTTTTTCTATTAATTAACGTTTACGCCTTGCAAAGGAAGTTTATATGCACCGTCTGATCAGTCTCTGTGGCTCTCTATTTATTGCAGTTTTAATCTTCACTCTACAGGGTTGTTCAGGCTCGCAGGATAAGGGTCAAGCCCTTGAAATTGTCACTAGCCCCAACGATCAGCGCGAATATCGGCATATCCGCCTCGCCAATAAGCTCGATATTGTATTGATTTCCGATCCCACCACCGACAAGGCAGCGGCCTCACTGGATGTTTATATTGGCAGCTACCAAAATCCGCAGGACCGTGCGGGTCTGGTGCATTTTCTCGAACATATGCTGTTTCTCGGCACAGAAAAATATCCTGATCCCGGAGAGTATCAGCGCTTTATCAGTGAACATGGCGGCAGTCACAATGCCGGTACTGGTCTCGAGAATACGAACTATTTTTTTGATATAGATGCGGCCTATCTTGAGCCGGCTCTGGACCGATTCGCACAGTTTTTCTCGGCGCCAAATTTTGATGCCAAGTATGTGGACCGCGAGCGCAATGCCGTGGAGTCGGAGTATCGCCTAAAGATTAAAGATGATGGCCGTCGTCTGCAGGATGTGCTCCAGGAACAGGTCAATCCCGAGCACCCGCTATCCAAATTTACTGTCGGCAATCTCGAGACCCTTGCCGACTGGGAGGGGCGGCCAGTGCGCGACGAACTACTGGCGATCTACAAGCAATTTTACTCCGCCAATATTATGAAACTGGTAGTTCTTGGCAGTGAAAGTCTCGATCAGTTGCAGGCAATGGTGGAGCCGCGTTTTTCGTCGGTTAACAACAGTGATGTCGATGTCGATATACATGGTGCACCGCTTTTCCAGCCGCAGCGTCTGCCGCTGCTGATCTCTGTAGTACCCCTGGCTAACTCTCGGCAACTCAGTCTCTCCTTTCCGCTGCCAAAAATGTTGCCTCACTGGCAGAAAAAGCCGGCCAATTATCTGGCCGCCCTTATTGGTCATGAGGGCGATGGCAGTCTTCTCGATGTGTTGAAAAAACGTGGCTGGGCGGAATCACTGGGCGCTGGTGTAGCCCTGGAGGATCGAGGTTCGGCGCTTTTTTCAGTGAATATTTCACTCACCCCTGAGGGTCTTGAAAACCAACAGCAGATTGTGAAAATGTTTTTTGCCTGGATTGCGCTGATTCGCGAGCAGGGTATAGCGTCCTGGCGCTATGCTGAGCGGGCACAGCTTAGCGATATCGCGTTCAGGTTCCAGGAAAAACAAAATCCGATCAACTATGTGTCATCCCTGGCATCGATAATGCAGCGCTATCCAGTGGTGGATCTGTTGCAGGCTAATTATGTGATGCGAGATTTTGACCCGTCTCTGCTAGCGGAGGTGATGGGTCGCCTGACAGTGGATAATTTAATACTGCAGTTGACGGCTCCTGAAGTTAAACCAGATCGCGTCAGCCTGATGTACCAGACGCCTTACAGCGTTTCAAAGATCCCAGCGTCGGATTTACTGCAATGGCGGACTCCGGGGCGCTTTGCCGAGTTGAGTTTGCCACCTGCAAACCCCTATATACCCACAGACCTCGAACTGCTGGCTGAGGCTGGTGATAGTCCCAAGCTGTTAAAACAATCAGAGGGGCTGACTGCCTGGCATCTCCCGGATACGCGTTTTGGTGTCCCCAAGGCACATATTATTGCTGCCCTGGAGACCACTGCTATGGATTCTCCCGAGATGGCTGCCGCTGTTCAGCTCTATCTGGCCTATGTCGAAGACCAGCTTGGCGCCAGTGTCTATCCGGCCAGGGAAGCCGGTCTGAATTTTTCCCTGCAACCATCAAGCACTGGCTTTAATCTTGTTATCGGCGGCTACTCGGATCGTCAGTCTGCGCTTTTGGCCGATATTCTTGCCGCCTTAAAAAATCCCCAGTGGCAGCAGGCGCGCTTTGACCGTATTCAACAGAGCCTGTTCCGAGAGTTGAGCAATTTCCGCCGTGAGTACCCATTTCGGCAGATTGTCGCCGGCCTCTATTCCATGCTTAAGGGGCAGTGGACAGCGCTGCAAAAGGCCGAGGCAATAGAGCGGTTGTCGATGTCCGAACTTGCCGGTTTGGTTGACAAGTTAAACGCTAACCTACAGGTGAAAGTACTGATCAGTGGCAATCACAGCAAAAAGTCTGCCGAAGATATTGTTGCCAGCCTGTCGAGCTGGACGCAACTTAAGGCGCTACAGCCTATTCAGGCAGTGGCTAAATTAGGGCCAGCCAGTAACAACAATGTTCGTGCACAGATTCCTGTGGATCACGCTGATGCCGCGCTTATGCTTTATTTACAGGGTCGCAATGACAGTCTTGGCGAGCGCGCGCAACTGCTGTTGATCGCTGAAATGCTCTCTGCGCCTTTTTACACCAGTCTGCGCACCGAGAAGCAACTTGGCTATGTGGTTGCAGCATTTGCCAGTAATCACCTTCGGGTTCCCGGTCTGGCACTGCTGGTGCAGTCATCTTCCGTTGATGAGCAGGCGCTGCGTTCAGAGTTTGATCAATTTCTGCGGGGTTACACCGAGCAGGTTGTGGCTCTTAACGAAGATGATCTCAATCGCTACAAGAATTCTGTGCTTAGTAATCTTCAGGAAACACCAAAAAATCTCGCCGAATTGAATAACCGCTATATGGAATCGATAAAACTGGGCTATGAGGATTTCGATTTCCGCTCGTTACTGGCCGCTGAAATTTCTCGAGTAAGCCTGGACAGTTTTACTCAGGCATATAAGGTACTGGTCAGTGCTGATGCTGCGGTGTTATCAGTTGAGACTGCCGATCCCGGGTCAAAAAATACCGCTCTTGATTTACGTGAGCAGGGCGATGTTTATCAATACCAGTTCTAAAAAGTTTGTGCATAAACAGGCTGGTTTTTTTGTGGGACTGTATTGACGCCAAAAAAAGGCGTTTATACAGTCTTTTTTTCAGTTTCATTTTTTCTCCAAAATCAATCTATATCGCCCCTAAATAAAGCCTTCCCGTTGATTTTGTAGCTGCGCTACATTAAGATGAGCGCCTGATTTTTCGGGACATGTTATACATTAACACTAGTATACAAGGCGCTACGAAAAAATGACTAATTGATAACTGGCTGGTGACAAATGACTCAGGACTTAGATCCGTTTGAAACTCAAGAATGGCTGGAAGCCTTCGATTCTGTTTGCAAAACCCATGGTGATGATAGAGCGACCTTTCTTCTCAATCAGCTTCAGGACCACGCTAGCAAGCAAGGCTTGAGACTGCCTTCCTCTGTTACCACTCCCTACCATAATACGATTCCTGCAAATCGCGAAAAGCGCATGCCTGGTGATTTATTTATGGAGCGACGAATCCGCTCGATTATCCGCTGGAATGCTCTGGCGATGGTTATGCGTGCCAATAAAAAGAGTGAGGGCATCGGTGGCCATATTGCCAGCTTTGCCTCTGCAGCCACTCTCTACGATGTCGGCTTCAACTATTTCTTTCGTGGACCCGAGGGCGATCATCTCGGTGATTTGATTTTCTTCCAGGGCCACAGTGCGCCGGGTATGTATGCGCGATCTTTCCTCGAAGGTCGTCTGAACGAAGATCAGCTGGATAACTTCCGTCGCGAAGTTGATGGCGGTGGTCTGTCGTCTTACCCACACCCCTGGTTGATGCCGGACTACTGGCAGTTCCCAACTGTATCTATGGGTCTTGGCCCAATTCAGGCGATCTATCAGGCGCACGTTATGCGTTACCTGTCAGCTCGTGGCCTGGTGCCTCGCGGTGATCGTAAGGTTTGGGCATTCCTCGGTGACGGTGAGTGTGATGAGCCGGAAAGCTTGGGTGCTATCTCGCTGGCGGGTCGCGAACAGCTGGAAAACCTGACCTTTGTTGTTAACTGTAACCTGCAGCGTCTCGATGGCCCTGTGCGCGGTAACGGCAAAATTATGCAGGAACTGGAAGGTGTCTTCCGCGGTGCTGGCTGGAATGTGATTAAAGTTGTCTGGGGTCGTCACTGGGATCGCCTGATCGAAAAAGATACCTCTGGTCTGTTGGTCAAGCGTATGAATGAAGTCTGTGACGGTGAGTTACAGAACTACAAATTCAACGGCGGTGCTTACACCCGTGAACATTTCTTTGGCAAGTATCCAGAACTGCTTGAGTTGGTTAAAGATATGACCGACGAGCAGATCATGTACCTGAACCGCGGTGGTCACGATCCCTATAAAGTCTATGCGGCCTATGCCGAAGCTGCCGCTCACAAAGGCCAGCCAACGGTTATTCTTGCCCAGACGGTTAAAGGCTATGGACTGGGTGGTTCTGGCGAAGCAGCCAATGATACTCACTCCGTGAAGAAGCTTGATATGGACAGCCTGCGTGGATTCCGCGATCGCTTTGGTATCCCGGTATCTGATGACAATCTGGAATCGGTACCCTATTACCGTCCAGCTGAAGACAGTCCTGAACTTGAGTATATGCGCCGTCGTCGCAAATCTCTGGGTGGATCTCTGCCAGCGCGCCAGGCTGACTTTACAGCGATGAAAGCGCCTGGTCTGGATACCTTTAAAAAGCAGTTGGAGAGCAGTGGTGAGAGAGAAATCTCCACGACTATGGCGTTTGTACGTGTTCTCTCCTCGCTGGTTAAGGATAAAACTATTGGCAGCTCTGTGGTGCCAATTGTTCCCGATGAAGCCCGTACCTTTGGTATGGAGGGCATGTTCCGCCAGTTGGGTATCTACACCTCTGAAGGCCAGAAATATGTCCCTCACGATCACCAGCAGGTGATGTACTACAAGGAAGACAAGAAGGGCGTGATTCTCGAAGAGGGGATTAACGAAGCCGGCGCTATGTCTGCTTGGTTAGCTCTGGCAACCGCTTACAGCACTAGCGATTGTCCAATGATTCCGTTCTATATCTTCTACTCAATGTTTGGTTTCCAGCGTATCGGCGATTTGGCCTGGGCCGCAGGTGACAGCCAGGCACGCGGTTTCCTGATCGGTGCAACAGCAGGTAGAACAACCCTAAATGGTGAAGGCCTGCAGCACCAGGACGGTCACAGCCTTATTCTTGCCAATACTATCCCTAACTGTAAGAGCTACGATGCGACCTACAGCTACGAGCTGGCGGTGATTGTTCAGGATGGCGTTAAGCGCATGTTCGAAGACAAGGAGAATTGCTTCTACTACCTGACCACCATGAACGAAAATTATGTCCAGCCAGCCATGCCTGAAGGTGCCGAAGAGGGCATTATCAAAGGTATGTATAAGTTCGAAGAGGGCGGCAAGGGCGAGCTTAAAGTTCAGTTGATGGGTGCCGGTACAATTCTTAATGAAGTCCGCGAAGCAGCAAAAATCCTCAAGAAGGATTTCGCGGTTGATGCGGATATCTGGAGTCTGACCAGCGTCAATGAGTTGACCCGTGAAGGTCAGGCAGTGGATCGCTGGAATCTTTTGCACCCGGATAAGACGGCCAAGCAGTCCTATGTGTCAGAGCTGCTGGAAGGTACATCTGAGCCAGTGGTTATTGCGACCGACTATATGAAAAATTACTCTGAGCAGTTGCGCGCCTACATCGATAACCCGCTCTATGTTCTGGGTACTGATGGCTTTGGACGCAGTGATAGCCGTGCGGCTCTGCGTCACTTCTTCGAAGTAGACAGGCACTTTACTACTGTTACTGCCCTTAAGGCGTTGGCTGATGA
>ERZ1039804.1057-NODE-1057-length-16467-cov-67.248050_pt1 | contig 16467 bp, 29 predicted proteins | sample MGYA00383089_ERZ1039804 | MGnify/ENA primary metagenome ERZ1039804 (study PRJEB29581, sample SAMEA5548359) | metagenome | biome: marine; feature: coastal; material: water | depth 1 m | study: Short-term variability in the microbial, nano- and picoplankton...
TGTAGACATTCGTGAAGGCGAACCAGTGATGTGGAGTTATTAAGAGCCGTAGTATCGTTTAGCAAAATCTTCACGCTGGTTAATTCTGCGTCTTAGCTCTTCTAGCTCTGCTTCATTGAAGTCAGTTATACGTGTATCTAAATAGTATTCATCTGACTGGTCTGTTAGCGCTGGTCTAGCTAGTAACGCGCCAAGCTCTTTGCCACTCATCATGCCGCCTGCAATACCTTGTGGATATGATTGTTCCAGCTCTTCACGTGATGATGCTATAGTTTCTGGGCGCATATTAGGCGCTGCAATAGCTTGAGGTGGCACAAAGTCGCGTACAGTCTGTAGCAATCCCCGCGATGCAGCTCCTGTGTTTGGGTCAAACTCTACCTGATATGGCACGCCTTGTTTTGGGGTGTGTTGCATATTTCGCATCATGTGGTCAACAAGTGCTTTTTTTTCTGGTGTCATGTTCATTTTTTCTTCTTCGCAGTCTTTGCAGCTTTCTTAAATGATTTAGCTGTGGGTCTGCCTTTAGTGCCAGCTTTACGCATAGTCTCACCTGAGCCAGCTTTAATGCGTTTACGCTTAGCGTGGATGTTAGCGTATAGACCTTTAGCCATTACTTTTTCTTCCTATACGATACTTTCTTACCAGTTTTCTTGGCTGCCTTTTTAGCTGCTGCCATGCCTTTTTTTGTATAAGAATAGCTTTTTCCACCTACTTTTGGCATATCAGTCTCCTACCATTTGGTTTTTGAAGCCCAGTATGCTGCCGACATTTTACCTTTAGCAATGTTCTTAGCATGGCGAGCCTTGAAGGATTTACGTCTAGCTTTCTCACTAGCCGTCTTTGGATTCTTACCAGCGCCTGAAACACCTTGCTGCCCAAATCGTATTGTCTTGGTCTCGCTGCCAGATTTAGCAACTACAACGTGCGACTTAGTGGCGTGATTAGGGGTGCGCTTAGGTTTGTTATACCCAGAGACACCTGCCCTCTTTAATTTACTATCTTTTTTCATAGGGTCGATTATACCAAAAAAACCCCTGTCCGAAGACAGGGTAATCAGAGGTTAAGTCATATCAGGGTGTTCTAGGCGTAACTGCTCTTCAGTAGGCGGCTCAGACTGCTCAGCTATTGCTGTCTCTAAGCGCTCCCAAAGCAACGCAATATGCTTTCTAGCATAGCTGTTTGCACCACGATATACGGCAGCATCAATTATATTAATCAACTCTTCACGCATATCAGTTAGACCGTGCTGGTCTATCTTATCGAACATGATTCCTAAAATTTGATCGCTCATTATTTTTCCTCGGAAAAACTTTCCTTTATAGCGTTAGCATATGCAGAAACAATTACATTTAGCTCATTGAGCTGCATATTAAGCTCAGTTATTTTTTCATTAATGACAGTTACCCTTTCAGCGTAAGCAAGCTGCTCTGGGCTTAAATCTTCTTTCTCATACGTTTTATCATCTATGGTAATCATAGTATTCCTTAGTTATAACTAATTGGTTTGTGGGTTTCATCGTCTTCCATTTTTCTAAACTCTTCCCTGTAATGCTTTGCTATTTCTGCGCGCAGCTTTTTGTTTGTTGGCATCAGGGTTTGCCATTTTTCTCTAAGCATATCCATATGCCCTTTGCCTAATAAAGACTCCAACCATGCAGTAAACTCGGTTGGGTTTTCCGTAAACTTTCTGTGACAGTAGTGGCAAAGACACAAGGCGTTATCTAACGACCACCTTACAGACTTTGCTGCCCTGCCAAATATATGAGCGCACTCCATCCTTCCATCCATCTTCTGGCAGTGTTCGCATACATGGTTCTTGTTCTTTCTTACAACGTCACTGAACCACTTATCTGCTGCATCACGTTTTATAGCCATCTATCTCATCCTTTGATGGAAAGGGTATATTTAAGTTTAACTCTGCTGCTAAGTGCCTAATTATAACATCTGACACCTGTGTCACCTCATCGCTCTTCAATGCAGTAGTGCTGCGCTTTTTGTCTGGATACATAGCAGACTGAACCTCTAGCCATATAACGTCTTTAACACGCTCCCATGTCCACGGCAGCATGATGGCTTTATCAGCCAATAGTGACTTTATCGTATACTCATAACCTGCATCGTTACACGACTCTGCAATGATTCTGCAAAATTTATGTATTGCCTTGTTTTGCTGGCTGGTACGTGTCCGACCAGTGCTTACACTTACAGTTAGAAACTTTTTATCAGAATAAAGCTCGTTAATTAGTCTGGTTGCTTTACCTAATGTTGCATCACTGTTTATTGTTAATTCTGTCATATCAATTTTCTCCTCAAATGTTTTTGTGAAACTATATCTGCTGCCGTCTCTAGGCGCTTATATATTATCTTCTCTGCCGTCTTGCGCTCAGGGTTTAAAGGAACGCCACTGGCTCTAAGGTCTATGTCATTGACGACTTGCCTACCTCTAAGCCTAGTGACCAAAGTGTTACGCTTTATCCCTATGTAGCTAGCGTATTCTTTGTACGTGTATTTTTTGCCGTGCTTAAAATGCCCGCTTGTTCCCTTAAATATTAAATGCTTTGTGCTTCCCTGACCTGCCATATTGACTACCCTTTGTCGTATGCCCAAGACCTATCGGTTAATGATTCTATTACATTGCGTTTCTTGATCGAGTCAACCTTAGCTGTTTTAGCGTAGCTGCTTTTAGACCACGTTGTTACAGCTGCCTTCCAGTTAACCATTTTGTTCTTACCCACCTTCCAGCCATTTGACTGATAGTGTGACATCCACTTCTCAGCATCAACAACATAGCCCTTTTCCCTAATGTAATTAGTCACCATATCCATTGTTGGGGGAGTGAAACGACCAATATTATTAGATGTATTATTAACTTGTTCTATTATCCTAGAACTTTTTTTCGGGGGGGTGGGGAAATTATTTTCTAGGGGGTCAGGTAAATTTTTTCTAGGGGTACTGAAAGTATTTTCCTCGCTAAGATATATACGTCTTTCCTGTACTCTCTTAGTGCCTTTCTCAAATATCTGCTCACGGCAGATGTACCCTGCTTCCTCTAATGCGCCTAACCAGTTTGTGATAGACCTGTCCTTTACGTCATACAGGTCAGCGAAGTAACTATTAGTTGCCCAGCAATACCCACGCTCATTACACAGCGCTGTGATCTCACCATATAAAAGTTTAGCGTTGGGTGGCAGCGACTTATCATATCTAACGCCTGCTGGAATTATTGCAAAATACCCCTGATGCATATCTATACCTCTCCATCTCTGACTAAATCGCTAAGACGCATGCGAAGGCTGTCTGCGATTCTGATTAATGTTTCTAGATTACAGTTGTTGTGAGCGACTATCTTACTCAGGTGCTGCGGAGACATTCCTGCCCCTACCGCTACCTTAGCCATAGTCAGGTCTTGGCGTGCTGCTTCAACCTTGATTGCTTTCTTTAAGTTAAACATACGTACCTCTTTATAAATTAGTGCCGAGTATATCTATTATGAGTGCATAACGCAAACATATAATTAATTTACAATAACAGTTGAACCTGTGATTTAGGTGTGTATAATAAATAGCTCATAACAAACGAGGTGATGTATGACTGATATAAATAAACTTACAGATTTTGAGAAGGGCGAGTACGACTGCTTGCACCTTCATGAGGCTGCGGTAAACGCATCAGAAGAGTACCTTCTAGGATACGGCCAGCAGTATGCGCGTGAAGAGACTATCTCAGGTCAATACACAGACCAGTCAGCGCAATGTAAATCACAACTACAGCAGTGGGGTATTTCGCTATGAATCCGTGGAAAGAAATCCAAACGGGGCTACGCGCCCCATTCAAGTTAAGCCAACTACACTGGAGACAGGGTAGAGGTGGTATGCAGCTAGCCTATATTGATGCGCGTGACGTTGCTAATCGTTTAGATGAGGTTGTTGGTATAGAGAACTGGCAAGACCGCTATGAAGAGGTATCAGGTCGCCTTATGTGCTATCTATCTATCCGTGTTGAGGGTGAGTGGATTACTAAATCCGATGGCGCTGGTGACACAAATATCGAGGGCGAGAAGGGTGGTATATCTGATGCCCTTAAACGTGCAGCACAAAAGTTTGGTGTTGGTCGCTACCTGTACTACTTGCCAAAGAATGCTACTGCAAGCAACTTACCTAAGTGGGCTATTCCAAATGAGCTATAGAGCAGAGTCAGGTCACTGGTATGACAAAGATGGCGAGCCTGCATACACTACAGTAGGTGCTAATGGTAAGGAGCGTAACACTACGCTGCGTGATGCCAGAAAGCTAAACCTAGTACCCAGTGTGACGACTGTGATGGGTATGGCTGCCAAGCCAGCGTTAGAAAACTGGAAGATAGACCAAGCGTTATTAGCAGCAGCTACTATGCAAATTCGAGTAGGTGAGCCTGTAGAGATGTTTATGGCTAGGGCTAAGATGGAGTCTAGGCAGGTAGGTAAAAGGGCAGCTGAGCGTGGTACAGAGATACATGGTGAGATAGAGCGTGGCTTTGTAGAAAACCGCTGTTCAGCATCTTTTAACGCTGTTAAGGAAGTATTGGACACATTGTACCCAGAAACTAATTGGAGCGCTGAGAAGTCGTTTACGTGCGCTCTAGGGTATGGTGGGAAGATAGATCTATGTAGTGACAACGGAATCTTTGTTGACTTCAAAACTAAGGATAACTTAGATGGCAAAGACCCCAAGAAATTAGTGTACGATGAGCATGGTATGCAGCTTAGCGCATATGCGGAAGGCTCAGGCGTAACAGACCCAGTAAGGGTGTCTATCTTTATTGATAGAGCAAACCCTGAGATAGTGAGCTATCATGTCTGGGATAAAGAATCTCACAAGAAACATTCTGAGATGTTTAAAGCGCTTCTGACGTTTTGGAAGCTAACAAAAAACTATGATCCAAGCGAGGATATAAAATGAGTATTAATCAAATGGTGTTTACAGGCAACTGCGGAGCAGATATGGAAATCCGCCATACCCCTAAAGGTGTTGCTATCGGAACTGTAAACGTGGCGGTAACGTCAGGATGGGGTGATAACAAGAAAACTACATGGGTAAAATGCACCATGTTCAAAGAGCGTGCTGAGAAGCTAGCACCTTATCTCACAAAGGGAACGCCAGTAACAATGTCTGGTGAGTTTCAGATGGATGAGTGGACTGACAAAGAAGGTAATGCACGGCTAACCCCAGTATGCATGGTCAGGGATGTTCACTTTGGCAAGAGACAAGAGGGCGCTGCGCCACAACAACAAGCACAAAAGCCGCAGCAGAATAGTAACTTTTTAGAAGACGATATTCCGTTTTAGGAGATTAAGATGACTGATAAAGAAAAGGCAGTAAAAGACGCGCACCGCTACGCTGATAAAGCCATAGCTGTTGCAAGGAAGAGAACCAGCTTTCTTAGATCTAAGTTTAAGCACTGGTCTAACAGTGAATGGCGCATGGTTACAAAAGGCGAAGCGCTAGGTGTGGCAGCCATCATGTTGCTGTTACTCTTCGCAGGATAATACCCCTATGACCTATGGGAATCCTCTCCCTATGTGAGCCAGCTTGATGCACTGGTGGTCGTAACGCATCATTACCTAAAAGCATATCTAATATAACCAAATAACACTCTCGACTCTCACCTATCTGCACTATAATCGCGCCTCAATAACTGGGGGTGCAATGAACTACATCATATTATTTACACTACTGTCGTTAACTTTGATAGCTATAGACGATATAGCTGGTCGAAGACCGATAGAAAAGTACAAGGTAGAGAAGGGGCAATAGCCCCTTTTTTATTGGGCTACAGCTTAACTTGGAAAAAAACAGCACAAAAAGTGATGCAAATTGTGCCAACTTACTTGCAAGTAACAGTTACTTCTGTATAATAGATGCCATACACAAACACAAACAGAGGAAATACACATGGATATCACTAAAACAAGATGCTTCAAAGAGTCAAAAATTATTGCTGAAAAAATGAATGCTAAAGAAGGATACGTAAAGATAGATAGTTTAAAAAATTGGGTTGTGTGGCTAGGTGAGCAAGAAAACCTTAGTATTGATAATGTGCAAAAGATATTCGATTATTTTATTTGGAATGCTGGGTATACAACCCGAACCTATTAATCACAGTAATTATATCGAGCCACTTCGCTGAGGTGGCTTCATTATAATTATTCACACAAACGAGGAAATAAAAATGAAAAAATTTAATCAAAACTTTATCAGCGAATTTGCTAAAAAAGTCAAAGATGATGATGGGCATCTTTTTAAGATCAGCCTTGCATTACTGTCTTTTGCTAATTATATGAGTAACAAAAAAGCATGGCATGAAATTGATATTGCCAGAAGCACTATTGTTTGGGATAAAGTGCGTGGCTACAAAGGCTTTTCTATGGTTGGTCAGGATAAGTTGCTTAATGCTATGGAAGATTTGTTTGCACAAGCTGAAAGCGAGTACAGTAACTACGATGACTTAGTGCAGCAATTAAAATAATCAAGGGGAAATAAAATGAAAAAAACAAGAGCAACAACTCTTTGCAAAAAACTAAACGCAGCGTTCCCTAACATTGACGCTGTTCCTTACAATGAATTTACGGGTGAAGATAAGGTCGAGCAAGACGGCATCTGGTTAAAGGGCAGTGAAGATATAGATAAGGATGGGCTGCCTTACTTTGACTACTGGTGCATGACTGGTAGCCAGTACCATGAAGGTGTAGAGGCTATAGCAGATAAGCATGGCTTTTACTGTGAGCCATATGACGCAGGCACATTGATGCTATGGAGACTGTAATGAAGACTCAAATTTTTGGTGATTTGATAGTGCAGCTAGACGACAACTGGGATGGCTGCATGGCTGAATTGGAAGACACGCTCAAGGATGTAGCGTGTTACACATGGCTCAAGGAACATAAAACGTGGTTGCATGATATGTTTCCTGAGTGCGCCCAGTATGATGTTGATATGCTGCTGGAGATTCTGTACGCAGATGGTACTGATGAGATGTTTGATACTGCAATGGCTGGCAGTCGTGATAATTACGCTGCTGATGAGGGGTACAATGAAGAGGACAACCCTGAGATGTTTTATGAGTGCCTAGCAGTGCCAAACTTCAAAGAGTACGTTGGCAACAAAAAGGTATGTTTTGGTAAGGTCTATACTCTGGCAGAGGCGTTTAGAGATTCTATCTACCTCTATCTTGAGAAAAGACTTGAAAATGAAATCCTTAATGAGTTTCACAAAACCGTTCACTAGGAGAAGGTTATGACACAGCAAGAAAGAGTTTTAGAGTATTTGCAGGAAGGCAAGAAACTAACGTGCCTGAATGCGTTTAATGAGCTGGGTATCACACAGGTAGCAGCTAGAATTTATGAGTTAAAGGAAGAGGGGCATGATGTTAAAAGCAAACGAATTAAAGTAACCAACAGATACAACGAGCAGTGTAGCGTATCTGAATACTTTATGGAGAATGACAATGTCAGGTAAAGGATCAGCGCCAAGACCTATCCCTAATCGCAAATCTTATGAAGATAACTTTGATGCAATCTTCAGCAAAAAGTCTGAGCCGAAACCAAAAGCTCAGCTAATGCGTGAGATGAGAAGCAGAAGAAAAAGCGAAGGCCTAAAAGAAATGCGAGTATGGGTTACGGAAGAGCAAGCTGTCGAGATCAATTTGATATTAAATAAATAGGTGTATACTGGTTCTGAGACTTAGCGAGGTAAGCTATGACAGAACTTGGTAGAACGCAAACAGCATTACAAAAGACTGCAAGGCATTTAATAATACCAGATACGCAGGTAAAACCAAATCAGCCTACTGAACATTTGCGGTGGGCTGGTTTGTATGCAGCAGAGAAGAAACCAGAGGTGATTATTCACATAGGCGATCACTGGGATATGCCTAGCCTATCAAACTGGGATGTAGGCAAGAAATCATTTGAAGGTCGTAGGTACAAAGACGACATCAAGGCTGGCTTAGAAGCAATGGAAGTGTTCCTTGAGCCTATCAGGGAAGAGCAGAAGCGCCTAATAACCAACAAGAAGAAACAGTGGAATCCACGCCTAGTGTTCACTTTAGGCAATCATGAGCAGCGTATAGAGCGCGCTATCGAATCAGATGCAAAACTTGAAGGGCTAATAAGCTATGAAGACCTGAAGCTAAATGAGCTTGGGTTTGAGGTGTATGATTTCTTAGAGGTAGTTGTTATTGATGGCATTTGCTATAGCCATTACTTCACTAGTGGCATCATGGGTCGCCCTGTATCGAGCGCTAAACGACTGTTAGCTACACAGTTTCAATCGTGTGTAATGGGTCATGTACAAGACCGTGATATAGCATATGGGCGTAGAGCAGATGGTCGCAATATGTTGGGCTTGTTTGCTGGCATTTATTATCAGCATGATGAAGATTACCTAACGCCACAGACTAATGGCTCATGGCGTGGGATATGGATGCTCAATGAAGTGGCTGGCGGTAACTGTGACGAGCTTCCAGTGTCTATTAAATACTTACGCAACAAGTATGAGGGTAAGTAATGAGCGCATTAAAGAAACAAGAGGGTGGTAAGCATTACGTTATGCCTATCCAGCCAATTGAATACATAACAAAAAACAAGCTGCCATACATTGAAGGCAACATAATCAAGTACGCAACACGCCACAGAAACAAGAACGGTGCTGAGGATATCAAAAAGATTATCCACTACTGTGAGTTACTGTTGGAGTTAGAGTACGGGGCAAAATAGGGTATAATCAGGCTTATGATTAGAGTTACTATTGATGATGACATTCATGAAGCCGACCTAGAGTTGATTAACGACTTTGCTCAGGCTATCTCAGAACGGGATGCAACCTTATTGGATGAGGTGGTATACTTAGCTAAGCAGCGGTTAGAAACAACCTATGAAGAGTATGACGTTAACCTATGAGACCTAGTAAATACACAACTGATTTAGGCGATGACATTTGCAGACGTTTAGCAGCTGGTGAGAGTGCAAGACAAATCTGTAGGGATGATGCTATGCCTGCAATGAGTACGTTGATGAAGTGGCTTACTGATAGTGACAAAGTGACCTTTTCGGAGCAGTACGCGCGCGCAAGGGATTGTCAGGCTGATTATTACGCAGATCAGATTGTAGATATTGCTGATGAACTGTCAGAGGCAGCAGAAGCCAGTGAGTTAGCTAGGGCTAAGTTACAGATAGATTCACGCAAGTGGAAGGTAGCTAGAATGAAACCACGCAAGTATGGTGATAGGCAGCAGATAGACCATACATCTTCAGACGATACCTTTAAGCCGACAGTTATCAAACTGGTAGCGCAGTCTAATGAGTCAGACTGATACAGTAGAGATTAATCTACCACCTAAGATTGTTGATCTGTTTGAGGGTGAAGCCAGATACCGATGTGCATATGGTGGCCGTGGTTCAGCTAAGACAAGATCATTCGCATTGATGACAGCAGTACGTGGTTACCAATGGGGTATGGAAGGAAAGCAGGGTCAGATACTCTGTGCAAGGGAACACCTTAACTCACTCGATGAATCATCCCTAGAAGAGGTCAAAAGCGCCATTAGAGGCGTTAAATTCCTTTCTGACTACTATGAGCTGGGTGAGAAGTATGTACGCTCAAAAGACGGTAGAATCAATTACGTGTTCGCTGGGCTAAGACGCAACCTAGACTCAATCAAATCTAAAGCACGTATCATCCTATGCTGGGTAGACGAAGCAGAAGGTGTGTCCGATAGTGCATGGCAGAAGCTAATCCCAACTGTACGTGAAGACGACTCTGAGATATGGGTAACGTGGAATCCAGAGACAAAGCATTCAGCTACGCACAGACGGTTCAGGGTGCATCCGCCAACTGATATGAAGATTGCTGAGATCAACTGGCGTGATAATCCTTTCTTCCCGAAGGTGCTAGAGAATGAGCGCCTAGAAGACAAGAAGAATAGACCAGACCTGTATGACCATATCTGGGAAGGGCAGATGCTCATCCACGCAGAGGGTGCATACTTTGCTGTAGAGATGCGTGAAGCTACACATAATGAGCGTATTACCAATGTGCCATATGACCGATCTCTTGGCGTTGTAACGGCTTGGGATTTAGGGGTAGGCGATAGTACCTCTATCTGGTTTGCACAGATGGTAGGGGCTGAGGTTCGTCTTATAGACTACTATGAAAGCAGCGGTGTAGGTTTAGACCATTACGCTAGGGTATTAGGTGAGAAAGGCTACGTATACGACCAGCACATACTGCCACACGATGTTAGGGTCAGGGAGCTAGGCACTGGTAGATCACGGTTAGAGACATTAGATGGCTTGGGGGTGAGGCCAGTACATATTGCCCCGCAGCTAAATGTTGATGATGGCATACAGGCTGTCAGGTCATTGATACCACGCTGCTGGTTCGATAAGGACAAGTGTGAGCGAGGTGTCGATGCTTTACGTCAATATAGGCGTGAATACGATGAAAAGGGCATGACATGGCGCAGCAGACCATTACACGACTGGACAAGCCATTGTGCTGATGCAATGAGGTATCTAGCCATAGGTTACAAGGAGACAACCAACTGGGGCGAGCCTATCAGACGAAACCTTCAGGGAATCGTTTAAAGGTGGTATAATCAGCCGTTAATTAACAGGGGTGTTTTCATGCGACAACGAGGCTTAGGAATACTTAACACAATCAGTGAGCTACTGGATGATCCAAAGTTAAAGCAAACTGGCAGGTTGCCTGAATACTCGCATTCCACATCAAAAAATCCAGACAAGATATTAGAAGACTGGATGCAACCAAATCAATCAGTTATTGAGCCTGTTGAGTACCCGCTAGTAAACCTGTCTGACTTTGAGGGGCGTGGGTATGTTCTAGGTGAATCTGACCGTGCTATTTCTAACCGTATGCTAGAGGGTATTGGTAACAACCCATTGGCCGAGCCAATAGAGCTAAATACTGGCAGCAACTTCATGTTCCACAACCCACAAGTATGGTCAAGTGGCGGGTCAGTGATTACTAGAATGATGAATCAGGCTAAAGCCCTTAAAGAGCAAACTGGTCAAAACCCAATAATGCTGCCCAGATTGTTAGGGCCAAAAGGCGTTGATTTCGACAAAAACATTGCTACAACAATGATTCGATATAACCAAGCTAATGCGCCAAAAAGCACGCTTAAAGAACAAGACGATATCATCAGAAAGCATATACCAAACTGGCGTAATGCTAATGACGCGCAATCTATGCAAGCGTTTTATGATGCGCCAGCAGTTACACGAAAGAAACTGCAAATCGATCTAGATAAGTTAAAGAACATGGATGGGTTGTCGTTAGGTAATGCAAGGCTAGCTATAACAAACCCAGACTACATACACTCCCCTAACCAGACGCTACCAGCAGTTGCTGAGATAGATGTAGGTAGAGGTACTAGCAAAAACACTAACATAAATTACCCAGTTGGTTTTCATGGTGAGGGGTTAGGGTTGATGAGTACGCCTTTAACTGCGCGCCAGCTTACAGAGCCAGCGGAAGGTTTCTTCAATAAAGCTGGTGATAAAATCGGAGAAAAGCACGTAGAATACTACATCAAACAGGCTAATCCGTCTGGCATTCTAACCAGAGAAAAGCTAAATGCAATGAGTGATGCTGGCATTAAGTTTAAGTCAGGCTTACTACCTACAGCTGCAACATTAGGAACGGCAGCCATGAGCTTGTTAGGAAGTGAAGAGGCAGATGCAGCTATCATACCTAAATTGTCTCAGGCAACACAGCGAGGTAATACATTCGCCACAGCTAAATCAGCCAGTGATTACTTAGACAAAAAAGGAGCTACTGGCAAGTCTATTGATTACGGTGCAGGCTTTGGGACTAATGCAGAACAGCTAGGCATCATGGATACATTCGAGCCATTTGCTAGAGAAGGTTTTGATCCAACATTTTCAGCAACAGCCGACATACCTGAAGACACCTATGGCAGGTTAATAAGCACTAACGTGTTGAATGTAATACCACCTGAAGCTCGCGCAGAAGCTGTTAAAAACATTGGCAGCATATTAGAGCCTAATGGCACAGCAGTTATTCAGACGCGATCAGCAAGCGCTGTCAACGAATTGAAAAAGTCTAAGACTGCTATTCCGCAAGATGAGCCAGCATCATATTTAACGCGCGATGGAACATATCAGAAAGGCTACACTCGCGATGAGCTGCAAGGTTATGTGCAGGGCTTACTAGGCGATAATTTCCAAGTAGAGAAAGTGCCAGCTAAGGACATACCTAACGGTGCAGCTATATCAGTGAAAAAACTACGAGGCGTTACATTGCCTACAGCAGTGGCTGCTACAGGATTGCTAGGCGGTCAGGAAGAGGCAGAAGCGTCAGGGTTAGTTGGTGCAGTGCCAGCTATTGCGAGAAAGATGTTAGATGATCCTAATGCGCCTAAGAAAAACACACCGCAGGGCTGGGCAAACTATCTCAAGAACAATGGCGCTAAACCTAATGAGATTGAGAAGTACAACCTAGACCTGATTGATAGTAAGCGACCGCTAGACAAGGAAGAGGTGTCACAGTATCTGTTAGACAATGAATATAAGTTTGGCAGGTCACTTTACACTGAGCAGCCTAACCAGACAGATGTAGATGTAATGCGCGAGCAGAACAAAGATTATTTTGATGAGAAAATGTCAACATATGGCGCAACAACAGCAGACGTTAATGAAGAGATTGGCGGCTTGCTAGATGAGAAGCGACCACTCTTCCGTACTGACAGATCATCTGGTGATATTACTAACTACAGGAATCAAGTTTTAACAGATCCCAGTGGCGAACAGATCGACAAATATATAGGCATGAACACAAAAAGCGTCTCTCTCATCAATGGACAGCTACACGAGCTAGATCATTTTATAGATATAGATATGCCTATATTAGATAATGTTGACGGCAAATTAGTTGAGCTACCAATGGAAGAGATGATAGCAAGACGCACAAAATTACAAACAGATAAAGCTCGCCTAGAGTTGCTACGCAACCAAGCTGAAAACAGGTTATTTGTCGAGTCGTCACACTTTACAGATCCTAATGCTATCGGACACGTTAGAACGACTGACCGTGTTAATAGTTTTGATCCACGTACTGGCAAGAAGACAGAGTACAGGCTCATGGAAGAGGTGCAGTCAGATTGGGTGCAGCGTGCTGAAAACCCTGACTATGGCATTAAAGACGTTGAAGCTATGGACAACCTGTATGACGCTATGTATGAGAGCAAGGTTAACCAGTACAAGGCTATGGCAAATGCTTCACCTGATGAAAAAGAAGGCATATTTAACGAGTATTTAGCTGAGCAGGCAGATATCAGTAGACGCTTGGATAGCATGAACAGAAGTAAAGAGGGGCTTGCATTAGTGCCTCAGCCACCAGTAGCTAAGCCGCACATACCATTAGTTAACCAGACAATCATTGATGCTGTTGACGACAACATGGATGGTGTAGGTATTGTCACAGGCGATACGCAACTTGCAGCAAAGGATCAATTCCAGTTCATTAATGATATCAGCTGGAAGTCAGTAAAGTCAGAAGGTGGTGCGACTGAAATTTTATTTGACTTCAGTGGCATTACTAACCGACAGGGCGATGTTGGTACAGTGCATCAACAGCTAAGCATGGACATTACAAAAGACCTTGAAGCGTTCAGAACCATGATGCCTAAAGGTGCTGCTGACCAGATAATTGGTGACGTTAAAGCAGCCGTGGAAAAAGGTGAAGACAGTGGCGTGATGTTTAACTTCAATACACAGGTAGAAGGCAAGAAGCTAAGACCATACTACAACAAGACCCTACGCAAGCACTTAGAGCAAATAGGCAAGCAGTATGGCGTTAAAGTAGAGAGGCGCGCTAATACTGACGAGTATCGCATAGATGATTTAGATGAATACGGCTTTTATGCTGTATTGCGTGATGGAGATACAATTGCAGAGTTTGATGACATTGATGAGGCGAAGCAATACCTGTCTAAACAACAGATGGGTGCTGATGATCACTTCTACCTGCCTTTCACTGATGAAATGAAAGCTGATGTCAAAAAGAATGGCTTAAAAATGTTTTCTACGATTGGTTTAACACCAGTTGCAATAGACGCTATGAGGTCTAATGTAAGCGCAGAAGATGAAAGAATGCGTGTAGTCTATGATGACAGAGATACGCAGAGAGAAGAGAATAGAGCTGCCATTGAAGATATGCTAGCGAGAGACTCTAAGACGCGTAGAAGAGAAGAGCTAGGCGATACGTTAACTGGCTTGCTAGATGCTCCCAGAACGGCATTGAACCTTGCTGGTGACGCAGTTACTGGCTTAGTTAGCGATGCTGCAACAATTCCATCTTTGTTTGTGAGCGCATATGAAAAAGCTACGCCTACTGAAGCAGATGCAGGTATGGGGCAAAGATATGGCGACAAAATGAAGCAGCTTGCAGAGCTGGGTATGTCTTTATCGCCAATGGGCTTAATGAATTTAGGTAAAGGTGACACCACAAAGGAAGAGCTTATAAAGCAAAAGATTGGCAAAAACGTAACTAACGCATTACAGGCATCTGCTCCATATCTAAGAGACGCTTATACCCACGAAGGGTTATTAGGAGCGCCATCTATACAAGACATGGTGCAAGCCACACAGAAAGGCTACCAGTCACTGCCAGAAGGCTACCTAAAGGACAACGCATTACCAGCAGCAGGGCTTGGTGCGCTAGGGGTGTTAGGGATGTATGACTTGCTAGGTTTAAGGCGTAAAGCAGCGCAAGCAGCTGAGCAAACCATGATGCCACAAGGGCTGTTAAACTAAACAAGAGTGACAGGTCTAAATTTGTTATAATCGCATGATAACTGGAGCGCAATAATGGCAATATCTACATATGACACACTGAAGTCTGGCATTGCAGATTTCTTAAATCGTGATGACCTTACAGCTGTCATACCTACTTTCATTGATATGGCAGAAGGTCAAATTAACCGCGATGTGCGTCACTGGAAGATGGAGACAACAGCGCAGCAATCAGTAACCGATGATCTAGCTACGTTGCCTACTGACTGGCTAGAAACTAAAAATGTCCAGTATTACCCAGACATCAATGATACTACTAAGTTTCATCCGCTAGAGTATTTATCACAAAACGCGCTAGATGAGCGCAAAATGAACAGTGAAAATAAGATTGGCGAACCGCAATATTACACGTTTTCTGCCAATGCGGGCGCAGGGCAGTTTATATTATTCCCGCAGCCAAAAGCTCGCACTGACGATAAGATTGTTCTGTCTTATTTGCAGGAGCTTGATCTACAAACAACAAACTGGCTTATAGAAGATTACCCTGATGTGTATCTATACGGCTCGCTTATACACGCTGCTATCTATCTAAAAGATGACGAAAGACTAGCATTGTTTTCACAGATGTATGGTGCAGCAGTGCAAAGAGCTAACGCATCATCTGATGAATCTGAATACAAGCACGACAGATTAAGAACACGCAAGCTAGGCTTAGATACAAGCCGTTCTAAACAACCAAATCATGTACGCTGGAGCTAAAGCATGCCAACTAATACGACTAATAACTATTTTATTAAACCAGCAGTAGGTGGTGATACAGATGCGTGGGGAACAACCCTAAATGCTAACTGGGATGCAGTAGATAGCATTGTAACTGGTGGTACGCCTATTAGTCGCTTAGCGATAAGCGGTAGTAGTGCGTTTACTGTTGGCAATTCAGGCAAGGCTGTAGAAGGAATTGATATCACAGCAACGGCAGGTGCAAACAATAATTATGGTGGCGCAATTTCTTTCGGTGTTGGTGGCGTGGGGCGCGGGGCAGTTGCCGCAGTGCAAAACACCGCAGATGACGATAATATTGGTCTAGCGTTTTTTTCTCATGGGTCGCCATCCACTGATGACGCTGTAGAACGTATGCGTATAGACTCGTCAGGTAAAGTAGGTATAGGTACTACTAGTCCTGACCATCTTTTATGTTTACAGGGCGCAGAACCCACATTAAGAATATTTGATACAGCTAACACTTTAAATCAAGAACAGACTATTTCGTTTGGTACAGAACCAGGAGATAGGACACAATCTGAAATAGCAAGTATTAACTTAAATACTGGAAATGCTGAGGGTGCTTTATCTTTCAAAACCAATAGCGGTGCTTCTCTAGTAGAACGTATGCGTATAGACGCATCAGGCAACCTATTGGTGGGTACTACTGATAATAGCGTTTACGACAATACAAGTGGCGGTAATACTGGTTTTGTATACAAACCGAATCATTTGTTACAGGTTGCAAGAGAAACAACTACGTCTACACAGTCCGTTATGAACCTTAATAAGATGGGCGTAGATGGAAACATTATTGAATTTTATAAAGATGGCGGTAATGTAGGGTCTATTGGTAACTATGGAGCAAATGGAATTGTCATAGGAAATGGTGAC
>ERZ1039804.1061-NODE-1061-length-16449-cov-14.224350_pt1 | contig 16449 bp, 14 predicted proteins | sample MGYA00383089_ERZ1039804 | MGnify/ENA primary metagenome ERZ1039804 (study PRJEB29581, sample SAMEA5548359) | metagenome | biome: marine; feature: coastal; material: water | depth 1 m | study: Short-term variability in the microbial, nano- and picoplankton...
GGCACCTGCATCTGTATAAGCCGTACCCAGCTCATGAAAGACTTCGGCACCTCCATTTAAATCGAGTAACGGCTGGGTTTTATCAACAATAATTATAGAAATTGTTGCAGCAACCACACTATCAAGCTCACCATCATTGGCTTTAAAGGTAAAGCCATCCGTGCTGACTGTATCCGAGGTGCTGGTGTAGGTCAAAGTACCTGTGACGGTGTGCGGTAATGAACCCGTAATAGCAGTACCACCGTCTTGCAACCTGCCATTGGTAGGCAGACTGATGATCTTAAAGACCAAGGGTGCAACACCATCGGGATCCGTGCCCAAAAGTATAATTGGTGATGTTTCAGTCTGCTCTATCGTATTCACTGTTTGAGCGGTGGCTACCGGAGGATCATTTACGGCTGTCACATCAGGTGTTGCCGTGGCAGATACAATAGAACTATCTTCATTATCGGTCGGGCTAGATGACACCTCATCAAAAGGGTCTTCTATTGAAATATCAGGCATCTCAGGATCTGTAGGTTGACTACTTGAACCACCTGAGGAAGAAGACTGATTGGTTTGAACCTCAATAACATTTAGGCTGATTGGATCTAATGGATCCCCTCGATTAATAGTATCAATAGCAACTTGAGTTAAAAGAATCTTTTGTTCTGCGGTATCAAGGCTGTAATGATTATTGCTGTTACTACCCGGTTCGAAATTAACCGATAATTCATCGCCATCAAGATCCTCAGTTTGATAACTAGCAGCCACAGACTCGGCAGCCACTAAACCCCCTGCATCTTCGATAAAACTATTAACGTTCAATGTGACTGTTGGCGGATTATTCACATCATTTACAGTAATGGTAAATGACTGCTCAACCGAATCTGTTCCATCATCGGCCCTAATTACAACAGTATGGGTACTCACCTGAGCATGAACATGAGCAGGCGTTCCTGTAAGAATTCCTGTTGACGGATTAAAGGTCAACCAATCTGGAATACTGGCACCAGAAAAACTCACCGCATTGCCTTCTACATCACTGATGGTTGCAGAATAACTATAGAGCTGATTTTCAGTAGCAGTGGTTATCCCATTACTGATAAAGATCGGTAAATCATTAATAGCGGTTAGGGCGATATTAATCACATGAGAACTTGTACCACCCTTGTCATCGGTAACCGTAACCGTAAACGAATCTGCGCCAAAGTAATTAGCCGATGGTGTGTACTGCCACAGACCACTGGCCTGATCAATCGTGGCGGTGCCCTGTGCGGGGTTTACCGAAATAGAAAAATAATCGCCACTCAGACCCTCTACATCCGACGCTGTCAGCGTACCGCTGATAAAATTATCCTCATCACCTATGCCGCTAGTATCACCAGAAAATTGTGCCGCATCATTCTCATTGGTAATACTAATCGTGACCGTCGCCGCATCGACACTATCCAGCTCGCCATCATTGGCTTTAAAGGTAAAGCTATCCGTGCTGGCTATGTCGGAGGTGCTGGTGTAAGTCAAAGTACCTGTGACGGTGTGCGGCAATGAACCAGTAATAGCCGCACCACCGTCTTGCAACCTGCCATTGGTGGGCAGGCTGATGATCTTAAAGACCGAGGGTGCGACACCATCGGGATCGGTGCCCGCCAGTGTAATTGGCGCTGTCTCTGTCTGCTCTATCGCATTCACTGTTTGAGCGGTGGCTACCGGCGCATCATTCTCAATAGTAATACTGATCATGACCGTTGCTGCCTCGATACTATCCAAGGCGCCATCATTGGCTTTAAAGGTAAAGCTATCTGTGCTGGCTGTGTCGGAGGTACTGGTGTAGGTCAAAATACCTGTGACGGTGTGCGGTAATGAACCCGTAATAGCAGCAGCACCGTCTTGTAACCTGCCATTGGTAGGCAGGCTGATGATCTTAAAGACAAAGGGTGCGACACCATCGGGATCCGTGCCCTCTAGCGGAATCGCCTCCTCTCTCTGTTCTATCGCATCTACTGTTTTATTCGTGGCTACTGGCGCATCGTTAATATTGACAACTGCGGTGGTTAGATCACTGGTTACATATTTCACTGCACCCTGATTATCCGAATAGCTAGCAATCACAGTAATTTTCTTATTGACTTCATTTTGGGTAAGTAAATAAGTACTTTGATCGACCTCAGTAATATTTTTTCCATCGGCTTGCCATTGGTAGCTAATAGTGCCCAATCCATCCGCATCCGACAGCGTATGACTAGCAGTTAAGGTTTGCCCCTGAGACACTGTGCCATTGATAGTCACCTCACCATTTAGCGCATTATTCACAGAATTAACTGTTAAGGAAATAACCTGCGAAGTCTTGCCACCAACATCATCAGAAACAGTGACCGTAAATGAATATGCGCCAAAGTGATTAGCCGATGGCGTGTACTGCCACGAACCACTTGCCTGATCAATCGTGGCGGTACCTTGTGCGGGGTTTACCGTAATAGCAAAATAATCGCCGCTCAAGCCCTCCACATCCGTTGCTGTGAGCGTGCCGCTTATACTATTGTCCGCATTACCTACGCCACTGGTGTTACCAGAGAATTCCGTAGCAACATTAGATAGTACGACATTAAAAGCCATAGATCCGGCACCAAATATGTAGAGCTTGTACTGATCATTTGTTGATCTTGATGTGGGTATGGCGATATATTCACCAGCCTCAAGAATTGTTGAGAAATAAGAATCATAAGTAGTGCCAGTGCTATCACTTTCCAAACCAATACCAATACGATCGCTATAATTAACCCCCGCAATACCTGTATTACCTGAATCATCATCCCTAGTATGCAGTATTACATTTTGACCATCCTCAGTAATTTTAAGAAGATACAGATAGGCATCTGCAATCCTAGTACTATCAAGCAAAAACCTAACTTCCTTTTGGGAATCAATCGTAAAATGATATTTTGGCCCACTCATATTTGCATTCAATTCTGATAGTGTTTTTTGAGCGCCCTCAGTTGAAAATGTGGAATAAAAAAATGGGTTTCTAGTATCTGAGTCACTCCATACACCTGAATATATGTGATCATCAGAACTGGGACTAAAAGTAACTGTGAGCTCATAATTTGCATTTTGGTTCGAACTATATGTTGAAGGTAAAATAATGTACTTCCCTGGATTAAGGGTGCGTGTTATTTGTGCTTGGTTCCCAGACCCACTATCATCATCATATGCAATTTGCTGTATTTGATGAGTATTATTAGTTGATAGCAAATAAAGATAGGTATCCTTAGGGCTATTAAGATCAATTGTCACCGTTGTTTGTTCGGTCAACTCAAAAGCATATTGACCATCGATAATATCTTGTAAACTATTTGCCTGAATGGCAGTTGCTAGTGAAGCCCTTCCCTGAGATGAAAGCCAACGTCCCTCAAACGTCTCAGCAAAAACATTTTGCGTGTAAATTACAGTTAGCAATAAGGTTATCCAAATACGTCCGCTGTATAATTTATTCATCCAAAAAAACACCCACTCCCTGTCTTTTTATTTCAATAACTGTCAATCCATTCATCGCAATAATTAGAAAATAAAACACATCCTGTATTATTCATATTAGAATAAATAATGAGTGTTCGCTGACATGGAGCAACAAATTAACAAAATAAATGTGTGCAAGAAGAGCAATGGACTTTTATGGACGGTAAAACACGAAATTTACAAAAGAAATTTTATAGTAATTCTGTTTTTTTAGGGTTGATGCTAGCGCCAGCCCCAATTTGGGTGTTTATCTATTATCAAACTGGCAAAGTTGCCCCATTAAACAGTTGGTCGTTATTACAGGTTATTGTGCTTTACCCTGTAATAGAAGAAATTATTTTTAGAGGTTTTCTACAACCTTGGATTGCACAAAGATATGACCAAACTCTATGTAAGCTAACTGTAGCAAACCTCTTAACCAGTGGCATTTTTACATTGGTACATCTATTTGAGCACAGCGCATTATGGGCACTGGCAACATTTATTCCATCACTAATATTTGGTTATAGCCGTGAGCGTTATAAAAGACTACTTGCCCCCATTATCTTGCACAGCGCATACAATGGGGGATATTTTTTGATAGGCGCAACCCTTGTTAATTAAGAGCAAGGAGCTGCGCCAGATAAGAATTAAGAATCCAATACGGTGCGTATTGATTGAGTTAAATAATCAATATTAGTAGAATTGATACCCGCCAGATTAACCCTTGTAGAGCCCACAATATAAATCGCAAATTCCTCACGCAATCGGTTTAGCTGATCCGAGGTAATGCCCAAGAAAGAAAACATGCCCTGTTGCTGTTTAATATGGCTGAAGTCCATACCGGCGGCATTATTATTAATACCATCCGTTAGCAGGGTGCGCATTGATGTAATCCGCAATCTAACTTCCTCTAGTTCAGCTTGCCAATTAGCTCTCAACTGATCATCACCCAAAATAAGTGAAACCAAGAGTGCGCCATGGGCGGGTGGCATAGAGTAAATTTGACGTGCCGTAGACATAGACTGGGCTGCGACAATCTTAGCCTGTTCAGCTGACTCGGCAATCATGGAAATTGAGCCTGTTCGCTCACGATAAAGACCAAAATTCTTTGAACATGAAGAAGCAACCAAGAGTTCAGGTAAACGATCAGCCATCATACGTAAACCATAGGCATCAGCATCTAAACTCTGCCCTAAACCCTGATAAGCAATATCAATAAACGGGATAAAGCCTCTCTCAAGGGCAATATCAGCAATTTGATCCCAGTGTTCAGGCTGTAAGTCAGCGCCTGTAGGGTTGTGACAGCAACCATGCAACAAAACAACGTCACCAGCTGGTACACGATTTAATGTTTCCATCATGGCATCAATGTTGATGCTATGGGTGGTCTTATCGTAATAAGGATATTCTTCGATCTCAAAGCCCGCACTACCCATTAGCGGGATATGGTTTGGCCAAGTAGGTGTACCCACCCATAGTTTGGCATCGGGGCGAGCGCGCTGAACAACCTCAGCACCCACGCGTAACGAACCAGAACCACCTGGCGCCTGTAATGTCACCAAGCGATCAGAATTTAAAATACCATGATCAGAACCAAACAATAGCGCCATCATCAACTGATTATAGCCAGCATCACCAGCAATACCCTGATACGCCTTGGTGTTCTCAAGCTCCATCAGTTTAGCCTCAGCTAATTTCACTGACTTCATGACGGGCGTTCGACCACTGTCGTCTTGGTATACACCCACGCCCAAATCGATCTTGTGTGCTCTATTGTCAGCTCTAAAAGCTGCCATTAACCCCAAAATAGGGTCACCTGCAACAGGCTTTAAACTCTCAAACATTACGGTAGCTCCTAACTACGACCATTTCTGGTGACATTTTACTACGGATTGACCTGCTTGTTCAGGAAATTTCACCAATAAATTGCGAAACCAGCTGATTAAATAATTCTGGCTTTTCAGCGTGCAACCAATGACCAACCGCATCAATTGTTTTTACCGAAGATTTAGGAAAAATAGATTGAATAATTGGTCCATGTTTTTGCTGAATATAATCAGAATTTTCACCTTTTAAAAATAGACATGGCGCGGTAAAAACTTCGCCCTCTGGCGCCACAGATAAATGGCTTTCATAGTTGGCTTTAATAGCATTAATATTGATCTTAAGTTCAAAATTACCCGCTGTATTCCGGCGTAAGTTTTTCAACAAAAATGCACGTACAGAAAGCTCAATGCCCTGCTCCGATAAAAAGGAATCGGCCATCTTTCTATCTTTAATATTTGCTTTAGATAAATCATATAAATTATTGATTATAATTGAATTATTATCTTGATATTTAACAGGGGCTATATCGACAACCACTAAACCTTTAACCTTACCAGCATCACTCATCGCCAACTGCATAGCCACTTTACCGCCTAGCGAGTGACCCACAAAATACGCGCTAGAAATGAATAGATAATCCATGAGCTCAACAAGATCCTGAGCCATAGAAAACAGGCTCATTTCATCATCGTGAGGTGAGTCACCATGGTTGCGAAGGTCGACTGAAATTACTCGATAGTTGGGTGCAAGCGTACGGGCTAAGTTACCTAAATTAGATAAAGAGCCAAACAAGCCATGAATAAGAAAAACAGGGACGCCAACGCCCTGTTCTGAATAATTAAGCCGCATAAAAAAGCAAAACTCATTACAAAAAAACCGGTCTATAGTTTACATTAATTAGCCTGACACCAGACTAGTTTTTACTATTTTTAATACGTTTTAACCATCTGACCAAGAAAACACATGACTGTATACGTTGAAATAAATCTGCCAAAAAACTATGGTTGTGTATCTAGGCATTAAAATGAGCGTTATATGCTAAATATATCGACGTTTTTTTATAGGCTGTATCACTTAGGGCTAAAGCTTACAATTAGCGCTCTTCCCCCGCCCAGCCCTATCTTATTTAGGGGTGGCAATGCACTTGAGTCACTTATTGCCGATATGCAAGCCAATAAGCTTAATCGATTACTGCTGGTGACTGACAAGCAGATTCACACCTTAGGCTTACACAGAGAGCTAACCGATCAGCTTGCTAAACAGGCTATTGCCATTGAGCTTTATAGCAATGTTGAACCAAACAACCCTATCCATTGTATTGAGCAGGCCTTGAGCCATTACCAACAAAGCCAATGCCAAGGTGTTATATGCATGGGCGGTGGATCAGTAATGGATTGCGGCAAGCTGGTAGCCGCTCGAATAGCCAGACCTGACAAAACCACAGTGCAACTTAAAGGCTTATTTAAAATACGGCGCACACTGCCGCCGGTTTATGCCATACCGACAACGGCGGGCACGGGGTCAGAAACAACTGTCGCCTCTGTGGTATTTGACCCTGTAGCCAAACAAAAATTTGCCGTTACTGACCTCTGCCTATGCCCCAAAGCCGCAGTGCTTTTACCTGAGCTTACCTACAACCTCCCCCCTCAGATTACAGCCCATACGGGTATGGATGCCCTAACCCATGCCATTGAGGCCTATTTAGGCATTATAGGGACCGATTTCACGCGCCAAAAATCACTGGATGCCTGTAGTTTAATTTTCGCCAATCTTTTACCCGCCTACCAACAGGGTCGCCATCATCAACACAGAGAGAATATGCTTCTGGCATCTTTTTACGCCGGCGAGGCCTTTACTCGTGCCCATGTTGGCTATGTGCATGCTATTGCCCATAGCTTGGGTGGTTATTACGGCACAGCCCATGGCCTTGCTAATGCCATTATTCTTCCTAGGGTGTTGCGCTGGTACGGCCGTTCTGTGGAGGATAAATTAGCCACATTAGCCGAGCATTGCCAAATTGGGGTTAATAAAACCTCTTCAGCCGCCAAAGCACGGGCATTTATTGAAGCAATTGAAGCATTAAATCAACAGATGGCAATTCCAACAGGGCTGAACGATCTCAAAGCAGAGGATATACCTACGCTGACCACAAAAGCTCTAAAAGAGGCTCACCCCGAATACCCTGTTCCTAAATTCATGAATTTAAGTAGCTGCCAAAAGATACTTAGAAGTTTATTGGTGGCGTAAAAAATAAAAATAGAAAGAGCGAGTACAGAAAAAAAGCCAAACACCGAGCCTCCACAGTAGGTGCAAGGAGTCCCATTTCTAGCGTTTCAAACATAGGTGCAGCCATCATATAAGTGGGATAATAAAAACCAGTCTCAAGCACCAACCAAATTAAACCATTCGACTTGTTAAGTACTCCTAGAAAAAATGTAGCAACCGGGAAAAGTACTATCAATAGATAGAGATATACTCTCAGTTTGCTAGCCACCAGTTACCTCCTCATTACACGCCTTGTCGTATCGTCGAACCAAAGCTTTTAAAGAAGTAATGCGATATTTTCAGAATGCTTCATGATTACTACTGCCTAGCAATTCACTAAGCGCGCCAGCCAAGTCGCTATAGTTAAATTCAAAACCCTGCTGTTGCAGTTTTTGCGGAATAACCGATTGCCCCTGAATCATCAGCTCATCACCCATCTGACCAAACAATAATTTAACGATTGCGGCTGGCATGGGTGCTATAGCCGGTCGCTTTAATACCTTGCCCAATGTTTTGGCAAATTCTCGGTTAGTCACTGGCTGTGGTGCTGTGCAGTTAATGGGGCCAGTGATATCATTTTGCATCGCATGGATAATTATCCTGACCATATCCTCTATATGAATCCATGGCATCCATTGTCGACCTGAAGCAATGGGACCTCCTAATCCCAACTTAAAGGCTGGCAGAAGCTTACTAAGCGCACCCTGCTGACCTAAAACAATCCCTGTGCGAAGAAAGCAGACTCGGGCACCTAGCTGCTCAAATTGCTTTGCAGTGTTTTCCCAGTCAGCACAGAGTTTACTTGAAAAATTAGGTTCTACAGCACCCTCTTCGGTAACTGGCTGATCATTGGCTATGCCACCACCATAATAACCGATAGCTGAACCACTAATAACCATCGAGAGCGGCTTATCGGCTTGTTTAAAGTACTCATAGAGTGCTTGCGTGGTTTGAATGCGACTTTGGCGGATGGTGGCTTTGCGCTTATCACTCCAACGTCGATCCGCTATAGGCTCACCCGCTAGATTAATCAGAATATCAATAGGCTGGTTAAGTTGCGATAAGTCACTAATAGTCTGCACAGATTGGGGCAATACTTTTGCTGCCTTTGAAGGGTTTCTACTCAGCACTATCAGCTGATAGACAGAATGCTTGCCGACGGTACAAGCAAGCCTCTCGCATAGGTTGCGACCAATAAACCCACTACCACCTGTCACTAAAATAGTTTTCATTACCACCCTTTAAAATGTGCTTGATGTATTAATAATACGCAACCCTGTTCAATTCTGCTTAGATTGTTTTGCGTGCTTTGATTTGTATTGCTAAAATATCACCTTTGTTCACTCTAACTTCTCTTTTTAACTTTATACCTAGGTACAAACTATGAGCCTCGCTGACAAAGTGTTGTCGGTAAACAATGATTTACCCATCCGAACTAATCTACCTGTACACAGCGGCAAAGTTCGCTCTGTTTATTGGCTAACTGAAGAAGATAGTCGCAGATTAATTGAAGAAAATAATTATGATGTAGCGCCAGATTCACCCTTAGCGATTATGGTAATTAGTGATCGCATTTCTGCCTTTGAATGTATCTGGAAAGGCGAAGGCAATATGCAGGGTGTTCCGGGCAAAGGCGCGGCACTTAATGCTATTTCTAACCATTGGTTTAAGTTATTTCGCGAAAATGGTTTGGCCGACAGCCATATCCTAGACATTCCTCACCCATTGGTGTGGATTGTTCAGAAAGCCAAGCCCGTTATGATTGAGGCTATTTGTCGTCAATATATTACTGGCTCTATGTGGCGATCATACGCCAAGGGTGAACGCAATTTCTGCGGCATTGAACTGCCTGATGGTCTTGAAAAAGATCAAAAACTCCCAGAACTGCTAATCACCCCGTCCACCAAAGGTATCCTTGAGGGTATCCCTGGCGTTCCTGAAGTCGACGATGTGAATATTTCACGATCAGATATTGAAAACAATCATGAGGCCTTTGAATTTAATTCGCTGGAAGATATCAATGTCTATGAAGAATTACTACAACAAGGCTTTGATGTAATTAGTGATGAATTAGCCAAACTAGATCAGGTATTTGTGGATACCAAATTCGAATTCGGCTACGTTAAAGATCGCTCTGGCGCAGATAAACTTATTTATATGGATGAAGTGGGCACCCCCGACTCTTCGCGCATATGGGATGGTGAGAAGTATAGAGGAGGCTCTGTAGTAGAAAATTCTAAAGAGGTATTCCGTCAGCTTCTTTTAAATCACTTCGAAGATTCCGATATTCTGCTAGATAAGAATCGTATGGATGAGCGCTATGCACTGGCTGAAGACAATGAACTACCTGAGTCTATGATGATGGAAGTGTCTAACACCTATGTAAGCATAGCTGAAAAGATCACTGGGCAGGCATTGCCACTTTCGTCTAATCCCAAGGCAGAAATCATCGAAATATTAGGCGAAAAATATAATCTTATCGACTAACAATCCATTTTATAAGAAGACTTTGGAGTAAGATATATGACATCTGAACAAAACGTAACCATGGATTCTAGACGCCTTTTTAATCTGGGTGCGAACCTTATCGCTGCCGGCTTTCTAAAACAGAATGCCACTGATGCAAAAAAGCTCTTTAAAGAACTTAAACAGGGTAAAGCGATTAAAGGAGGTCAGTTAAAGTCAGAAAAATCTGGCCAAGTAATCCCGATTAAACTTCAACTGGACCGCAAAGAGTTTCGCGGCCAATTGAACTTTCCTAATTTTGATGTTTCGGTACGGGCACTATTGAAAATATTTGACACCGAAGCTCGCAAAGACAAGGAGCTTAAAACCCTAAGCACTCTAACTAATCAGGAAACTGGTGAGATTCTTTTTAATATGCCTAGTGGCCTGAAAATTGACGATGATATAAATGTGCTAATGATGGCGGTTAAACCCGAAAACGATTGCATTATTGTCCGCCTTACCTTTATGGAGCCTAAACCATTTTTGGTTGAGACCCCACAAGATTAAAGCAATTAGCTCTGGTTCAAGGCTGTTGTCATTTCAATCACAGCCTTTTTACCATCGCCATATACCATTAGAGTATGATCCATAGCAAACAGTGGATTAGGAAGTCCAGCGAAGCCTGGACTCAATGATCGCTTGATAACCACAACATTCTTCGCCTTATCCACATTAAGAATCGGCATACCGTAAATCGGGCTTCCCTCTGCTTCACGCGCCATTGGATTGGTTACATCGTTGGCACCAATCACAATCACCACATCAGTTTCTTCAAAGGTTGGGTTAATTCGGTCCATTTCGACGAGCTTGTCATAGGGTACTTCTGCCTCTGCTAGAAGAACGTTCATATGGCCCGGCATACGGCCAGCCACAGGGTGAATGCCATACTCGACCTCAATACCCCTACTTTCCATAGAATCAGCCAATTCGCGAACTGCATGCTGAGCCTGCGCCATGGCCATACCGTATCCTGGTATGATGACAACGCGCTTGGCGACTTCTAGCATCATTGCGACTTCGTCTGGTTGGGCACTGGTAACCTTACCAGCGTAAATCTCATCAGCATCAACCTTTTCGCCAGCTGCTGCCATTTTTCCAAATAGCACATTACCCAGCGATCGATTCATGGCCACACACATAATTTTAGTCAAAATCAGCCCAGAGGTACCCACTAGCGAGCCCGCGATAATAAGCACCGTGTTGCCCAGTATAAATCCAGCTAGGGCTGCGGCTAAACCAGAGTATGAATTGAGTAAAGCAATCACCACCGGCATATCAGCGCCACCAATAGGTAAAACCAAAAACAAACCTAAGAGTAAGGCAAGAGCCACCAAAGTTATTACCGTTATTGCCTGATTGGGGCTTATTACAAGACAACCCAAGGCAATAATGGCACCTAGAAGTAATAACGCATTACCTGCAGGTCCACCGGGTAACCCTATATTCTTTTTAGTGAGGCCCTGAAGCTTGGTAAAGGCAACTAAACTACCCACGAGCGTAACCGCACCAATCAGAATGGTAAGACCAATAGAAATCAATGTTATTTGACCTACTCCGCCGATCCCAAAGGCATCAGAGCTTAGTGCAACTGGGACGAGTAATTCTGCAAAAGAATTGGCATCAACATTGAGCACGGAGAAATATTCAGCGAGTGCAATGGTTAATGACGCACCGCCACCGAAACCATTAAGCAAGGCAACCATTTGCGGCATAGACGTCATCTGAATTCGTAGCGCCATAAAGGCACCTACAGCAGCACCAAATACACCACCTGCAATGATGTACGTGAAATTTACAACTTCAGCGTTTAGCAGGGTCACTACTATAGCGATAAGCATTCCCAATGAGGAAAGCTGATTACCACGAACTGCAGTGGATGGCTTAGTTAAGCCCTTGATGCCAAGAATAAAGAGTATTCCAGCAATTAAGTAAATAAGGTTTACAACAGTTGAACTCATAGGTTACTTCCTTTTAAACATTGAGAGCATACGGTTGGTGACCAGATAACCACCCACCACATTGATGGTTGCAAAGGTCACTGCTAAGAAGCCCAACACGTTAACCAGCATAGGTGAGGTATCAGAGCCTGCGGCTAATAATGCACCCACTAGCGTGATACCCGAAACGGCATTCGTGCCTGACATCAATGGCGTGTGTAAAGTTGGCGGAACCTTTACTATCAGTTCTACGCCTAGAAAAAGCGATAATACGAAAAGCGCCAGTAATAAAATTAAAATATCCAATGTCTTAGTCCTTTATTTGCCTTGCGATTCATTTTCTAAGGAAGGGAGATCTAACAGTTTGCGCATGTAGGGATGTGGCACCTCACCCGCGTGAGCAACCACTGTGCCGGCAACAATTTCATCTTCAAAATCCAGATTAAGTTCACCCTCTTCTAGAATTAATTCTAGAAGAGTCTGAATATTTTTCCCATACATTTGACTGGCGTGATAGGCCACATCTGATGCGAGATTCTCAGGGCCTACAATGGTCACCCCATGAGCTACTACCGTCTTACCCATTTGCGTTGACTCACAGTTGCCACCGCGCTCTGCGGCTAAATCAACCAAAACAGAACCGGTTTTCATAGCTTTCAGCATATCTTCAGTGACCAGAATGGGCGATTTAGCGCCAGGAATTGCCGCAGTAGTGATAATAATATCTTGGCGGGCAACCACTTCGGTCATCTGCTCTCGTTGCATGCGCAAGAACTCTTCACTCTGCTTTTTGGCATAGCCTCCAGCACCCTCGGTAGACTCTGTTGGCAAATCCAACTCAACCGGGGTGGCACCCACTGAAATAATTTGTTCGCGAGCAGCGGGTCTGACGTCGTAAGCTTCAACCACTGCGCCTAGACGCTTAGCCGTCGCACAGGCCTGAAGGCCAGCAACACCAACACCCATGATAAGTACCCTTGCTGGTTGTAAGGTTCCAGCGGCAGTCATCAGCATAGGTAGAATTCGCGGAGCAGCTTCAGCACCTAGTAATACTGATCTATATCCAGCTAGGGTTGCCATGGAAGAGAGCACGTCCATACTTTGAGCGCGACTGATACGAGGAACCATCTCTAGGGCGATGGCGGTAGCCCCAGTACTAGCCACTTGCTGTGCCGCTTGAGGCTGAGCTAGGGGATCCATCATGCCGATGACAAGCTGCTTGGCTTTAAGACGCTTGAGATCGTCCTCGGCATTTTCAGTATTTGAACCAAAACTTTGAACCTGAAGGATAACATCTGACTTAGCAAATAATTCATCTCTATCGGACACCACCTTGGCACCTACAGAAATATAGTCATCATTTGAAAACCCAGCCTCTGCACCAGCATTATGTTCAATCCAAAGTTCTAGGCCCTTGTCGACAAGCGACTGAACATTATCTGGACATAACGAGACACGATTTTCTCCAGCAACCAGTTCCCGTGTAATTCCAATAATCACGTCATTCTCCTTAATGATTAATCTGCTCACTTTAAAGTTAAGCTTTTATTATGATAAAAAGTCTATCAAAACTCTTTGGGTTAAACACCCAAAGTTATCAGTATTTTTTTGATAGCCCCTAATTCGATGTATGCGCAAATTTTGCGCTATTTTTATACGTCCCTTGAGACTGCAAAACTAGCCAGTTTGGAAAGCACCTGTTTGTAAGGGCTTTCGGGCAGTGCTGTAAGCGCATTACTAGCCAACACTGAATGCTCTGTTGCCCTGCTCAAACTATAGTCTATGCCACCTGTTTTTGAGACTATTTTTAATATTTGATCAAAATTTTCTGCAGATCTATTCTTAATCGCTTGTTGGATAATTTGGCTTTCAGCGGGAGCCGCATTATCCCGAGCGTATATTAAGGGTAATGTCATTTTCCCCTCACTTAGGTCATCACCAATATTTTTGCCAATCACAGCGACATCCCCTTGAAGATCTAACACATCATCGGCAATTTGAAATGCCATACCCAGATGCTTACCGTAGAGATTCATGGCATTTTTATCCGCTTCCGCAAGTAAGGCACCACATTCCATACCCGCCTCAAAAAGCTTGGCAGTTTTTCTATAGATCACTTGCATATACGTGTCTTCATCTATATTGGGATTTCCAGCATTTGCCATTTGTTGTACTTCACCCTCAGATATAACATTGGTGGCGTCAGCGAAAACACGCATAATATTCAAGTCAGCCACCTCAACTAGCATTTGGAAGGCGCGGGAATACAGAAAGTCTCCCACCAATACACTGGGCGCATTACCCCAAATTTCATTGGCTGTTTCGCGCCCTCGTCGCAATGCAGAAACATCAACTACATCGTCATGCAAAAGCGTGGCGGTATGAATAAACTCAATGACCGCAGCAAGCTTAATATGATTGTTCTTATCAGATTGATAGTTGTTGGCAAGCGCACTCAATAAAACAAGGACGGGTCTTAGGCGTTTTCCGCCAGAATCAACGATATAACTGCCGATATTTTCCACCAGACCAACGTCTGATTGTAAGCTATTTAATATTAGCTTATTGACCGATTGAAATTCCGTAGCTACGGAATTGTGAAAAAATGCCATTTTACAATGAATTACCCAGCTAATTAAGGTTTAGCGAAATGCTAACAGACAACCTCGTACTGTCAACCCTAGACATGCATATGAAGAAAATAATTAGATTTAAGTCCCCAACTTTTGATTTAACTATTGATGCTTGGCCGATTAGTAGTTACGATGCGCGACTAAGTAGTTGATCAATAAGGATCCCATGTCTTTTATACCTGCATCTTCTTACTCAAAAGAAGAAATTTTAAAATGTAGTCGTGGCGAGTTATTCGGCCCTGGCAACGCGAAACTTCCTGCACCTAACATGCTGATGATTGATAGAATTGTCACCATCAACAGCACAGGTGGAACTCACGGTCTTGGTGAAATTATCGCCGAAATCGACATTACTCCAGACCTATGGTTTTTTAAATGCCACTTTGAAGGTGATCCAGTTATGCCTGGTTGCCTTGGTTTAGACGCTCTCTGGCAACTGGTGGGCTTTTTCCTTGGCTGGAATGGCAATCCGGGTAGAGGCCGCGCACTAGGTGCTGGCACTGTGAAGTTTTTTGGTCAAATTTTACCTGACGCTAAAAAAGTGACTTACAAGCTTGATATCACTCGACTCATTCAGCGCAAGCTGGTTATGGGCATTGCTGATGGCAGCGTTGAAGTTGATGGCCGTGAAATATATACCGCCAAAGATCTTAAAGTAGGTCTTTTCGAAAACACAGAGAACTTTTAAGTTTTCTGATGTCACAAGAATAAAAGAGGATATCCGATGAAACGCGTAGTAATCACTGGACTTGGCATAGTTTCATGTCTTGGCAATGACCGAGAATCTGTCACTAAATCATTAAAAGAAGGCATTTCAGGTATTCGTTATCGCGAAGACTTTGCTGAAATGGGGCTTAAATGTAACGTCGGCGCTACTTTAGATATAGATCCTAAAGAACATATTGATAGAAAAATTATGCGCTTTATGGGCCCTTCTGCTTCTTATGCCTACATCGCTACCGACAGAGCCATTACTGATGCGGGTTTAACTGAAGAGATGGTTTCAAACCCCAGAACAGGCCTTGTAATGGGTTCAGGCGGCGTTTCTGGTGAAATGTTTACCGAAACCATTGATGTCATGCGCGAGCGTGGCATTAAACGTGCAGGCCCTTACCGAGTCACTCAGATTATGGCGAGTACGGTTTCAGCCTGTGTGGCTACGCCTTTTAAAATCAAGGGTGTAAACTATGCTCTTGCCTCTGCCTGCGCCACTAGTGCCCACTGTATTGGTCATGCAGCAGAGCTTATCCAACTTGGCAAACAAGATATCCTATTAGCCGGTGGCTCTGAAGATATGCACTGGTCTATGGCCGGTATGTTTGACGCTATGGGAGCTTTAACAAGTAAATACAATGATAACCCGGAAGTTGCCTCACGCGCCTATGATGCTGGACGCGACGGTTTTGCGCCTGGTTTGGGTGCGGGAACAGTGGTTGTTGAAGAGCTCGAGCATGCCCTTGCCCGAGGTGCTAACATTATTTGTGAAATCACTGGTTATGGTGCCACATCAGATGGTGCGGACATGGTTGCTCCTTCTGGTGAAGGTGCAGAGCGTTGCATGAAGATGGCTATGGAGAATATTGATGGTCCATTGGACTATTTAAATACCCATGGCACCAGTACACCAGTCGGAGATTTGGCTGAATTAGGTGCTATTCGCAACACCTTTGGCGATAACTGTCCCGATATTAGCTCCACCAAGTCTTTATCAGGTCACAGCCTAGGTGCTGCAGGGGTCCATGAAGCCATTTACTGCATGCTAATGATGGAAGGTAATTTCGTTGCTGGTTCTGCGCATATTG